>Ga0256404_1000401_pt1 | contig 113487 bp, 122 predicted proteins | sample RumenRJG_01DNA_FD_185990 | JGI IMG/M metagenome (GOLD analysis project Ga0256404, IMG submission 185990) | Bovine rumen microbial communities from Lethbridge, Alberta, Canada - RJG_01 | ecosystem: Host-associated > Mammals > Digestive system > Stomach > Rumen | place: Canada: Alberta... | reverse complement strand
AAGAGGCACTGGCCAATTGGGAGGCTAAAGGTGTCAGAATACCTCTCGTCAATGATAGCATCGCAGCAATCGACCTCCGTCTGCACCTGCCTGCCCAATTCAAGTTTACCCGTGGCAGTTGGGAGCGTGAGGCCATCATCTCAAATGCCGACACAGGTAATCACATTATTCACGATGCAGAGCATACCACCCGCATCTATCGCCTGTGGGAGAGAGGCCCTTGGATGGGAAAGTAATATTAGAAATGACATTGATGAAACATTGGGGAACTATATTAAATTTTGTGCTCTTTGCATTTATCTGTTTGATTATATGTATTGCAGTATGGATTTTGAGTGGCGACATTCAGAATTGGATGAAGGTTGTCATTTATGCCATCACATTTGCAATACTTCTCCCTCTTATCCATCATATCCGAAAGAACAAGATTTATAAGATATGAAACTTCTGAATCACAACAGACGATACCTATTCTTGATGACTATGCTATTGGCAGCGACATTCGGAATGGCTCAAACCTCGTTTGATCCAGATGAAGGTTGTCAGAACGTCATTGATGTTACTTTCGCCCAAGGTCTTGGCAATTATGGCGACGGGGGCGTTTCCGCAAACTACCTGCACGAAAAGTTCATTAACGAACGCTTCAGCATAGGAGCTGGAATCGGATACAATCATCATGAGAAGTACAAGTTTTCTGCAATTCCCGTTTATCTCAGTACACATTATTTCTTTCTTGACAGGCGCTTTTCTCCGTTTGTCAATTTGCGTATAGGAGGATTCGCCATGTTTAACAAGGATAATGTAGGAACTAACGAGAAATACTCTCTATCAAAAGAAAAGCAGGGATTTAGCCTGTTCATGTCGCCGAGCGTCGGCGTGAAGATGCACATCACAACAAACATCGGCATAATGGCTTCGATAAGTGACGAAGCGTACCTTGTAAAAGCATTTGACACAAACAAGAACGATTACAAAAGCAAGCTGATTCATGATCTGGGAATCAATGTCGGAGTATGCTTTCAGATTAAAGGATGGTAGAAAATGAACACAAGCAAAATGAAACATACAAAACTTCTCTTCCTTCTGATTGCCGCCCTCGCATTCGCCTCTTGCGGCAGCGACGAACCAAGATATGCCGACCCGGAGGCACACGAAAAGACCTTTTTCTGCTAAAGAATGTAAAAACTATCAAAAAATGCGGGTGGTGGTGCAGTCTTTTCCGTCGTCGTAGGACTTAATAGATAGAGACGTTATGTTTACGATGGAGATAACACGGCTGATAGAAAGGTGCAGACAGGGGGATGCGGATGCCCTCGGAGAACTGTACAAGGCATACGCCCAACAGATGAGGGGCGTGTGCCGACGCTATATCAGCGACGAGCAGACGGTGGAGGATGTGCTGCACGACGCTTTCGTGATTATCTTCACTTCGTTCGACAGGCTGCGCGACGTGCGTCGGGCCGAGCCTTGGATGACGGCCATCACAAGGAACGTGGCATCGAAATGCAAGGACCATCTGGAGGCATTGCCAACGGTTTCGCTCGAAGAGACGAGCGAGGCAGAACTAATTGCCGCCGAGGACGAGGAAAGGGACGTGAGGGGCGTGCCGCTGAGCGAGGTGGTGAGAATGATAGACAGACTGCCGGAGGGTTACGGGCAGGTGTTCCGGCTGTCGGTGTTCGAGGGCTTGACGCACAAGGAGATTGCCGACATGCTGGGCATTGAGCCACATTCGTCATCATCACAACTGGCACGGGCAAAGAAGATGCTGCGCAAGATGATGCAACAGTATTGGGTGGCCGGGCTTCTGTTGCTACTTGTTCCTGTTACGTTCTTTTTGCTTAGGAAAGGAGATTCTGCGGTCAAGGATGAAAAGCCAGTTGTGGCGAAGCAAAAAGAGACACCCAAAGAATCGCCGGAAGAATCTCCGACTGACCAGCCACAAGAACCCGTGATTGTTCATCTGCCAGTGCATCGTACCACTGTCATTGCGACTGACACCCTGCAATCGGTCATCGCTCAGGCTGTAGATTCTGTCACTTCTGACACATTATCTAATATAATAGCACAAGAGCAGATAATCCCTGACACCATTGCAACCGACACGACCGAGGCTATACGCAAGGTGGAGATACCGCATTACGACATCACTGAGCTGCGACGCGACAAGTCAAAGCACAGGAATGACTGGCACCTCGCGCTGGCATACACAGGAAACCCGCAGCGCGACATGAGCCGTACCGACAACTACATGACCATGCCGACGCTCTCTGGCAGCATGACGCGCTCCACAAAGCTCTACAACTGGGGCGACTACATGGACTATGTCATGGCGAATGCGCCGATGATGGACTCCGTGAGCGCATCGAACATGAGGCACGTGGCCATCATCAACTCGAACCATCCGCAAGACCCACTCACCGAGACCAAGCGCCACGAGCGTCCGCTGACATTGCAACTCTCGCTGAGCCGACAACTCAACAGCCACTGGTCGCTCGCCACGGGACTGAGCTACACCCGCATGAAGTCTACCTTCGAGAGCGGCAACGAGAACACGATTATCCACCGCACTCAGCGACTGCACTACCTCGGCATCCCGCTGAAACTCGGCTACCGCGTGGTCGGCGGCAATCGCTGGAGTCTCTACTCTACGGGCGGCGTCCAGCTCGACATTCCCGTCAGCGCACGACTCACCACGCAGTACATCTACGGCGGGTCATACGCCCCCATCGGCAATTCGCCCGACATCGATGCCACCATCAGCGCCCCGTGGCAATGGTCCGTCGGCGTAGGCATCGGCGCACAGTACCAGATTGTGCCACACCTGAACGTCTATTTAGAGCCGAGCCTGAACTACTTCATCCCGACCTCCACCGACGTGGAAAGTTACCGCACGGAGCATCCGTTCGACCTTTCTTTGCCCTTCGGCATCAGATTTACGTGGTAACCGTGCAGTCTTTTCGCAGTCCGGCGGACTATATAAGTAAAGAGACGTTCATTTTAACTCTGTAGAATATGAAGTATTACAAACCCCTCGCTTGGATGATGGCGATAGCCATTGCCAGCACAACGATGACTGCTTGCAGCAGTGACGACAACGAAACGGAGAAGCCATTCACGACCGACCCAGTAGAATCCTCCATGCTCTATGCCTTTGGCGTAGGCCAGTCTGAAACGCGCTCAGTTGCTGATGCGCAGAATGTGCTCTTCACTGAGGATGACATCGAATGGTTCAATGTGACCACTCGCGAAATCAAGTTCAAGGACATGGACGAACCGCTTTACAAGCGTATGCAGCCCTTCCACGAAATCGAGTTCCATTTGGGCGACAATGCCCTGTTCGTGGTCAGCAGTTTCGTTGGTGATTGGGACAGCAGGACATTCACCAACCTTGTCTTGCATTATGATGTGATTACTGATCCGAACCAAGGCCACTACTATCTGCAGGACTGCTATCCTCTTCAGTTCGCCGAAACTGACGAGGTGAAAGCCAACCGTGAGAAGAATGCAGCACAGTGGGAGACATTCACGAAATATCTTGAGAGCAAGGGGAAGTTGAAGTAATCGGCTCGCCGCTTGGCTTGTCCAAGAAATAATCACACTCTCCGTGCAGTCATTCGTTGCAGTTTCAGACTTTATAGATAGAAACTGCAACGAATTTTTATGTACACGATTTATGATTATGCCTATAATGGCTACCTCTATCTGAACAACATCATGCGTCCGCGCCACAAGCGGCTGTCGCAACTGATGATTTACTCAATGACAGCCTTTCAGTGTTTTGCCACAAATTTATCATATTTTTGTGGCAGATTCAATATTCAAGTTTATTGATTTTGTCATTTAGCATCCGCAATTTCTCGATAAGATGCTCATAGGTCGGAGAGTCACCGTATATCATTGAGTTCTGCATCTCCTTATAGTCCTGCCTCCATTTTTCCAAAATGTCAGCAGGTGGCACGATGTTTAAAGTCTGTGGCAACAGTGTTGAATAGTCAAAGCCCCGGAGACCGATGAATACACGTCTGTGTTCCATGACAGACAGATATAGTTTCTTGTCCTTCAATGCCTGTTCTGCTATCGGAGTGTCCATTATCTGGCAGATGTCATACAGGTGTCTTGACATCCTTGACGTCCTGACGTTTTCTGCCGCTTTGTGGTATTCCTCATGCAGGAGGAACAGTTTCTCAAGGAATGTCCGCTCAGGGACTACAGCCCTCACTTCAAAATCCGGCTCGGTAAAAGGTGCATTCCTATATACATCATCTATATATGAGTGCAGTCTGACTTCCTTTACAGGCTCACTCATGGAACGTCCGCTAACCTCAACAATAACCTTTGAGCGGATATAGGGATTATCGTTGAAGACGGGTTTGTATTCCACCTCTATGATTTCCGGGTCTGTGGTGGATATTGGCGTAATGTTGACATGCACATTGAAACTGTCCTTGCCGATGCCATCCTTCTCCATCTGGTTTGCCAGTTCAAATTGGAGCCTTTCACGGACAAAGGAACACGCTGCACGGCGGAGCTTGTCGCTGATCTGTGTCTTTGACAACTGTCCTTCAAAGCCTAAAAACTCTCTGTCAATGGCGATGTCTATATCTTCTGACATGCGCTTGATAAGTCCCCAGCACTTACTGAGGTTCGTTCCTCCCTTGAAGGAGATATGATTGGCATAGGGAAGTGAGAACAGGGAATGAAGGACTGCGGTTACCCACCAGTCTTTTTCTATTATCTGCAGGTCCATTCCGTTCTCTGCCTGTACCCTACGGAGTATGTCCTGTCGTTCCTTTAAGGATAATTCTATGAATTTCATTTCTTCATTAACGCCTTGCGCACCCAGATAGGTGCAAGTTGAATATCATGCTTGAAGTCTTCTTCGTTCACTTTCTCCAGATGGGTCTTTATAATCCCCATCTGCTCATCAGTAACATTGCCTTCGCCAATCTCTCGCATGGCGGTCACTATCAGCGTCATAATCTGAGACTGGTATGCGAATGTGCGCATCTCAGAGGTATGCTTGAAGAGTATTCCCCTACCTTTCCCGATAGTTATACGGCGAGGAGAGCCGTCTGTGATAAAGACGATGTTGGCAGGTATCTGGGTACTTAAACCTAACTGATAGAGGGCATACGAGCCTGTCGGGGCTATACGCACCTTATCCCGCTTGGCAATGCCCTTGGCTATTTCCTCTATAGACGGAGGTATCAGGCCACTTCCCCATTTCGTGTCAATTTTGGGGTAGTAGTAGATTCCCTGTGCTACACGGACAAGGACATTGTTCTCGCACAACCGCACCAAAGCAGAACGGACAGCATCCGAAGAGCCTGTCTGCGAGAATGTATCGGGAAAGAAGAGTGTTCCCCTTTCCGATAATTCCACCTGCTTTTTAATGTCATTATATGTACTTTGATTAGCCATGATAACGAATTTTGCCACAAATTTACAGCAAATTTGTGGCAAAACCAAATTTTTTCTTAAAAAAGTGATAAAAAAACAACCTTTAGCCCCGCTCCGGCATCGTTGCGACGGGGTCGCTGGGGGTGCGCTTTGAAAGTGTAGTTTTTACATTTATCATTGAAAAGTGTAGTTTTTGAAGGCAAAAAGTTATTGAAAAGTGTAGTTTTTGCCATAAAAGTGCTATTATAGAGTTAAAATGATAGGAAAAAACATATTCCAGTTATTATTTGGACGATTTTTCGTATCTTTGCATTTCGATATTAATAATAGAGGTTCTTTATGATTAAGGACTATCAAAATAAGATAACTTTTATACGTGTGATATGGGAAAGATTTTTAGAGATATGACTTCTGAAGAGCAGGCTTATTACGATGAAGAAAGCAAGAAGTTTCCGTGGCTTAAGACTGTCACGATGAGCGATGACGAGTTCTTTGCATGTTTTGAGCGTGACCTTGGGAAGGGATCAGCTGCACTTTGGTTTAACCATCTGTGGAATAAGCATTACAGCTGGGTTTTCCTCGCTATCTTGAAACATTTTTATGAAACAGGAGAGTTCGTACATTTTGATTGGGATTATACCGATAGCCAGACAGAAGGTGTTCTCTGGGATATTATGATAGCCTGGGGTGCAGACTTGCAGACTGGAGGTGATGTTCTTAGCCGTAAGATCAAGTTTGACTTCAGCAAGTATACTGCTCCCACAAATTCAAAGATAAGGAATTACGAGTACTACGAAGAGAGAGGGTTTGATAATTACTTCAAAGACTATTACGAGTCTCACGGATTCGAATACCCATTCTAATTGGTGATTGGTACAAAGTCTAAAAGGTTGCTTCATTAACGGGGCAACCTTTATTTATTGCACTTTTTGCCTAATCCTTTCTTAATTCCATGAAGGTTTCTGCACTTTTCTTTGGCTGTTCCAGAACTTTTGTGTAACTCTGACTTCGTCGAAGTCGAAGGTTCTCACGTTCGAGAATACTCACAAGAAAAATGGTTTTTCTTTTGGTATTCTGCTCACTTATTCGTACCTTTGCACCCGAAGCATCAAGAGCAGTACCCGAAAGGGTGACTCGCCAACCGAGCAAAACGTAGCCACGGTGGTCAGTACGATGCGGAAGCAATAGTATTCACTTCAAAACAAAACGTTATGCAAGATCACATTTATTACACCAAGTATGCCCTGCAGTTCGCAGACATGCAGATTCCCGAGTTAGTAACAGTTTTCAATCAGCAGGTCGGTAATACCGGCTGGACTGGTATGCGTGCCTACCACGACCAAGCACTCATTGACGAGTTCCAACGACGAGGCATTGATGTCTCAGCCGTCTATGCCGGTAAGGCCATCTACTTCGCCCATCCTGTCAGATACGACATTGACGATAATCGACTGGCCACCATCGGCTGAAAGCCTTAATTTTCAGAACTCAGCCCTTGCCGTCTGCTCTTGGCAAAGGTGGAGGTCTATTGTGTGAAGTTTATTTTACTTTGATTGTCGAGACTTTTAGCAAGCAATGTAACACACATAGTGCCATTTGCAAATTGTAATCTGCACGGCATGTGAATCCGTGGGCTATGCTGTTTCTAAGATCCATTCCAGGTTTACCTAATATGCAACGGAGCATTCGGTATGCTGGTTTACTGATGACTGGCTCACCGTCCGCAGTAGTAGCCTCTCCCAACTTTGGCATTAGTTTATCAAGCAGCTCCTCATAATTACTTGGTTGAATGGTAGGTATTCCAATATGGCGACAAGCGTCACGGATGCAACCTTCTTCTTTCATCGTCAGCGAGTCTATAGCGCAGACATAGTTACCCTTATAGGCACCTTTGCTTGTAATTTCCTTTGTTATTTCGTTTACAAGCATAGTAAGCGAAGGACTTATTATATCTAACCATGTTTCAGGTGATTCTTTAAGCACAGTGGTTACTGGCTGTCTTTCTTTCCCCAACCAAGTTTGAGATAGATACTCAAGTATTTTTTCTGCAGTAAACGTTCCTTCTTCAATGAGAGTTTGCAGTGATCTCATCATGGGAGCAATGAAGCTCGCAGCGTATCCAATTTGGAAAGCATTGTCTTTCTCACGCTTCTGGTCATACTCGTCTTTATCGTGTGGATTCCCGTTATTGTCATAAACATCCATTGATATTCCAAGTCTGTCACAATCTCCGAACATCTCAAATGGAATAGAGTTGTCAGACGGCAACAATCTATCATCTGTTGCTATAGTCATAATAGGCGATTCACTCATAACAATCATATCTATCTTCGGTTGGAAAATTTCATTGGGTATAGACAAGGAAACAGAAACTCTCTCAAATCCGGTTCCATGAGTTTTCACATAAAGGAATTGTTTATAGCATTCAGCAGCTTCTTGTTCAAAGCCACCATCTAGCAGATACCTATACTTTTGCAACAGATTCTTTGTGGTGAAAATGTGGTTGGGATGCATCTGAATAATGGTTCCCTCGTTCTCAGCCAATTTGGCGTATATCGCACTCTGATCGAGTTCTGATTCCCCATTTATGTTGGCCAGCATCTCGAAATATTCCTTGTTTGAGAAATAGTTGTCTGAGAGTCGTTGGTCAAAATGATGGCGCTTTACTATCTGAATGATTTCTTTCGAGCTGAAGAACCTGTAGTTATAACAGTTTGTGAGGATATTGAAAACTGCTGTGGTGAAGTCATTTGCAGCCAGATATTGCTCAATGACTTCTTTTGGCTCCCCAGAATCCTTCCGGTATTTTTTGACATTATAGGCTATCGACTTGACAAAAGGCCCTGAATCGCTATATCTCAAGTCGGTGAAACTTTGAAGCACTTTGCAATAGTTCGGAATGACGAGATCAACAAACTTGCTGTTCGGCTTTGGCTGTGCATTGCTAACCACATCTGCATAAAAACCAATAGCCAAAGGGTTTGTCAGCTTATTCAATCTGCTGCTTACAATAAACTGGAGTTCATCTTCTGAGAATTGCCTCTCAACCCCTACCATAAATGGCTTGTAGTGCTTATCAAGTTTATCATGGCTATAATCGCAGACAAGAACTATTGAATCAATGTACGTATAGGCATCCTCACCAGCAGTTAAATCTGACGAAGGATTGCTATCAAGTAAGTCCAACCTCTCCGTGAGGTGTTGGATACTGTTGAGTTTTTGGAAGAATGACATTTTGCTATCCATTACAATTTACTTTAAAAGTTAATCAGAGTAGGTCAACTACCCTGCCAATTCATAGCTATACGTGGAATGATGTGAAACGTCTTTCTCCTTATCCCGTCTCTTTTTGTACCGTTTAAAGGTAGATTCGCTAATGTCAAACCCTTCATCTTTCATCTTCTTTAGGTTCTGATTACGGGAAAGTGTCGGGTCATACAAGCTACAGAACCAAGCATATCGTTCATCGAGCATTTGCAACCTCGTTGTGTTAGCCTGGTTCATTTGGTTACTATCAGATAATATGGCTTGCCTTTTATTAGGGATATAAGGGGGGTGTGGGGAGGTGGATAATGTAGAAGAAGTAGAAGAAAAATGAGTAGAATAAGGAGAAAAAGCACAATCACCGCAAATTTTTTCATTTTTTTCGGCGTTTACATCCCCCATTTTGACAATTTCAGATTTTTTTTTGCGCCATAGACGTATATATCTGCCCAATGTACTTGTATTTATCGGTTTGCCTAGCATCGCGCTGAGTGTATCAGCCATTTTTCTATAACTGATGCCATTTTTCACCAGCGTCTTGATCTTCTCTATACGACCAAACCACTTTTTGACTGTAATGTCGTGTTGTACCTCACCTTTTACCTCGATGGGCCTCTTGCCCTGAGCATCGGCATACTTCGGGTTCACCATCCATGATTTATGGCATTTCTTGAATTGCTTGGCCATGGTTATCTTAACATATTCAGGGTTCGCAATCCAAACCTCCTTGGCAATACTCCACAGTCTAGCAGGCGTGAAGTAATCTTTACCCGTACATATTGAACCGTCTCGGTTCTTATTTGAGTAAGCCATGTTGAAAAGAGCCAAAGCGTGAAATACTAATTCGTCGAAACAGAGTCTGTCATGATGGATGGCCATCACAACAAGCAGCTGAATGCGAAGCAGCAGATGGCGACCATCGCCATTTCGGAAACGCTTGATTTCTTTGATTGGCTTTCGCCCAGGTTGATGGGTGGTTAACCATCTGAACCATATTTCAAGATAATCATCGGGACATTCAATATAAGACTGCTCAGCCGGAGTTTCTTCCAAAGAGGTTTTGAATCTCGTAATATAGTCAGAAGAATACTTCTTGACGATTTCCTGTATGTCGGCATTCGGCTTTTCACAATCTCTCTTCATGTTTTGGGCAATGTCCTTTTTGAGATAAACAAATGGATGTGGACGAGTTGGAGAGACTCCCCTACCTTTCTCTGATTGTGAATGCTTCGCTTGTTTACTTTGTATGGAACTCTTCGTATCAACATCCAGAGTAGTCAAATGTTGGTGGGGTGTGTCATCATAGACGCTGACGATATCAAGTGGGCTATAGACAGTCCACGAATCGAACGTAGTTACTCCAGCATTCGGATTCCCCAAAAAAAATCTTCCTTCACCAGTTGTACACGGATCAAGCTTATAGTCGTTATACCCAGCCTGCCGTATCGTTTCCTCCACCTCAAACATGAGGGCATGCGCTATCTTATTGTAGTCATCCTTATTATGCATCACTTGGTCGAAAGCATAGACAAGCCGGAACCTGTTACCATAATCGGCCACTTGATGGTGCTGCGTAGTAAAAGCGAAGGTTGGTTTCCGCTGTAATCTATTCCACAGATCCTCGAGTTCGATGGGGCATTCGTCAGCATCTAACAGAATTGTCTGCGCACCCTCCCACTGCCCAGAGAAACTACCGACCCATCTGTAAGGGTCTTGCCTTCCATGAAGAGCTGTCACTGAGTGGCCATATAAAAGGTTCGTCTTATACTGACTGATGCTCATCGCCTCCCGACTAAAAGAAAGTTGTCCGGGCAGAGACATGTTGGGGTACCCGTCCATGGTCAGCCATAATGAATCCTTCTTATCTGCTGGTATGTATTCTGCAGCAGCTATCTGCTCCTCAGATGCTTTTCTAACGCCTACCTGAGAAGAAATACTGCATTGGACTATGAAGTCTTTATCTGTAAACATATCCTCTTTCCATTATTTATTCGTTATCCTGCAAATCCTGTGCCAAAAGGGAGTATTAAAGATTTATGGCATACCAAATGTCTTAAAGATGAGAGAGACCTCGGCGGGCATGAAGACCCGTCGGGTGAGTTCTGCGAGCTCTGCCGTGGTGGAACTTTCACGAAGCAAATCCTTCATCCTCCTCCAGGCAGAGCGGGGAGCAATGGCTGGGAAATACATCTGCGCCAACTCCATTCTACCGTATGTTTTTACTTCTCTATTCATAGTGCAAAATTACTAAAATTCCTCGAAATTACCAAACTTTTTGTTGAGAAAAGTGCATTAAGTATCAACAAGTTACAGTAAGTGGGCATAAGGGGATTGAGAACAAAAGGATATTCGCTTATTTGGAATTAAATTCGTACCTTTGCAATGTTGAAAGAGGTCTGATTTTTACTGGGATGCGGTGGAAAACTATTTTGGATGCGACGGAAAAAGTTCTACGAAGCCACGGAGGAAAAGGCGCCTAATTCGGGGCCTGTGGAGCGGAGTACAAAGCAACGATGGTTGAGACCTGCAGAAAGGGACAAATAGGACTGAATCGACACGAAAATCAGGTAACATAGTTTTTAACGTAAAAAGATTGTTTTCTTATGGCACTTAAAGTAAAAGCAAAGGAGAAGTTGCTGAAGTTCAGTAAGCAAAGCGAGGGTACTTGGCGTTACGTCATGGTTCCCGATCTCTACAGTTCACTCGCTCAGGACAAGGTAATACGTGAAGCTGCGCTTCGCTCGGGTGTGAGCCAAGGTGTGATGCAGGCCTGTTGGGATGCTGCTGGCCAGGTCATCAAGGCATGGGCCACTGAGGGTCACTCCGTTGCACTGCCCGGTTTGGGTACTATGCGCTTCGGTCTGTCTGCCACTGCGGTTGAAAATGTGAACGATGTCAAGTCTGGTCTTATCAAGACCCGTCGCATCATCTTCACTCCTTCGATCGATCTGAAAGACGAACTGAAGAACACAGCTATCGTCATCACCTGCTACGACCGTAATGGTAATGAGGTGAAGCGCGTGACCAGTTCTGATGACGGCACAGTCGAGAACAACGAGGACAACGGCGATGATAACGGCGTTGACAACGGTTCTTCTAACGGAGGCTCAACTTCTGGTAACACCAACACTGGAAGCGGTTCTCAGAACAGCGGTAGTGGCACTCAGAATGGTGGTAGCGCCAACAGTGGTTCTACTAACTCAGGTAGCAACAGCGGTTCAGGCACCAACACTGGCGGTTCGACGGGTGGCAACACCGGCGGCAACAGCGGTTCGGAAAGCGGCACCGAGGGTGACTACCGACTGGTGATCTACAAGTACGGCAACGGCACATCAACCGTGACCGATGACAGTGAGCAGAAAATCAACAGCAACGACAACGTGCACTCCGGCTCTAACGTGAACATCAGCGTCGTGCCTGTTGAGGGCAAGGAGCCTATTGCCAAGGTCAACGGCAACCGCATCACGCTGACTGAGAACGACGGAACCTACACTGGTTCGTTCCAGATGCCGACCAAGGGCACCGTGCTGGAGATCCTCACCGAGCCTGATGAGTGGGACTACACCGACCAGAACTGATGAAGCAGTGAGAACCATCAAGCTTGCTTGTTTGGTCAAGTCGCGACATCAGTCGACTGGAAGCCAACTGATTTGGCGGTAAGTAATTCATCTCTATCGAGGACTGACAGACTACGAGCTGCCAGTTCTCTTTTTTGAAGCCATTGAAATGATACTATAACGCGCTTTCTATTAAATAATGTGTAATTTCTGAGTCAATTCACGTTTATCTCAAGAATAATTCGTATCTTTGCAAACTAAATAGGACGCAACAATATGAATCAAGATATACACGAACTGGTAGAACTGGTAAAGAGGTACGAGGCTCATAGAGACTTCTACTTGAAAGAGAACTACAATGAGACGCAGGTGAGGAGCGAATTCCTTGACCCGCTGTTTGAGTTGCTGGGCTGGGATATCAAGAACCGTGCTGGTAAGCCGACGAATGAACGCGAGGTGATTTTGGAGGAACCGCTGAAAGCCGGTGCTGATGAAAACACCAAGAAACCAGACTACACGTTCCGTTTGTTTGCAGAACGCAAGTTTTTTCTTGAAGCAAAGAAACCTCATGTAAATATTCACGAGGTGGATGCACCTGCACGTCAGGCACGTCGATATGGCTATACGGCACACTTGAAGATTTCTGTTCTATCCAACTTCGAGTATCTGATAATATACGATGCCTCAAAGAAGGTGGAGAAAAATGACAAAAACGATGTAGCACGCATCAAGAAATATCACTATACGGAATACGAGGAGAAGTTTGAGGAACTTAAACGATTACTTGGAAAAGAGTCTGTTTATTCTGGCCAGTTCGATGAAGAATGGAAAGACATAGAAATACAGCTTCAAAAATCTTCTGTAGATACAGAGTTCCTCAGACAGATTAACGAGTGGCGCATTCTTCTTGGCAATGAGATTTTGAATGCCATACCATCAATTGACATAGAGGAATTAGGTGATATGGTGCAAAGCTATATCAACAAGATCCTTTTCCTTCGCGTCTGTGAAGACCGGAATATTGAAACATATCAGGCTCTGCTACAGATTGCCAATGAAGAACAATTCTCAGAACTTGTGAATAAGTTCAAGGATGCTGACAGAAAGTACAATTCAGGGTTGTTCAAACAGGAACTATCCAATGAGGTTGTCTGCAATATGGGTTCGTCTTTTTGGAAAATCATCAAGCAGTTGTATTTCCCTGAAAGTCCATACTCTTTTGCCGTATTGTCATCAGATGTTTTAGGACGTATCTATGAGATATTCCTTACACAGCGCCTTGCCATGGTAGATGATAATCTTGCAATAGTAGATAAGCCGTGGAATAAAGATAGAGACATCGTTACTACGCCAAACTTCATTATTAATGAGATACTACGTAAAACCGTGAAGGAAGGTGTGGCAGGAAAAAGCAAGTCTGAAATACTTGCATTAAAATGCGCAGATATAGCATGTGGTTCTGGAGCTTTTTTGCTTGAACTTTATCAAACGCTTTGCGACTCAATGGTTGACCAACTGTTAATCACAGATCGTTCTCAGCTTATTCAAACAAATATCAGCACATACAAACTTGATTTTGCGACAAAGAAGGAAATACTGACGAAATGCATCTATGGAGTTGATAAGGACTTCAATGCCGTCGAAGCGTGCAAGTTTGGCTTATTGTTAAAACTACTGGAAGGCGAAGATGCCAATACCCTTGCTCAACATCATCCCATCCTTCCTGACCTTGATGACAACATCTTCTTTGGAAACAGTTTGTTGTCTCCAAATGACGTTCCGGACTCTGAAACAGATGAAATCAATCCTTTTGACTTTGGGGAAATGAAGTTTGACTATATAGTGGGCAATCCACCGTATATGAAAACTGAAGATATGAAAACGATAACTCCACTGGAGCATGAGTTATATCCCGATATTTATACTTATGCTGCAACAGGCCAATATGATAAGTATTTTCTTTTCATAGAACGTGCCTTTTCACTATTAAAGGCTGATGGCTATTTGGGGTATATCGTTCCCAATAAGTTCATGAAGGTTGCTGCTGCGGAAGGGATTAGAACCCTCATTTCATATAATGGCGCATTGAAGAGTATCACATCTTTTGGAGCCCATCAGGTTTTCGCCACTAAAGACAAATCGACATATACATGTCTATTAATATTAAAGAAAAGCAATTGTCAAGACTTTAGCTATACGGAAGTTAATAGTCTTAAGGGATGGATAGCTCGAAAGGAAGAAGCAAGTGAGACGAACATTTGGCAGGGAAAATACATTTCTGGCAAAACATGGGTATTATATACGGAGCAAAACCGTCCTTTATTTGAAAAGCTGACTAAGAATAGTAAGCCTCTTGTTGATATTCTTGGTGAGGATTACATTTTTAACGGCATACAGACAAGCAAGAATTCTGTCTATGTTTTCAAACCATTACGCGAAGACGATGACTATTTTTATATTAAAGCATGTAACAAACAGGAATATCAAATAGAAAAGGGGCTTACAAAACCCTATTACGAGACTGACAAAAAACATGAGGTTAAGTTTGAAACATATAAAGATTTCGAACCAAACGCTTATGTAATTTTCCCATACAAAAAGAAAAGGAAGAAAAAGGGAGTCACTATTATTCCTCTAAAAGAGATAGAACAAAAGTATCCCTATTTGTACTCATATCTCTCAGATTTTAAGGAGATACTAGAAAAACGAAGTATTTCACCTAAACCCAAGACTCCCAATGAATGGCATAGGTATGGCAGAAGCCAAAACCTGACAGCTTGCGAAATCAAGCAAAAGTTGATAGTCGGGGTAATGTCCCAGGGTGATAAATATGCCGTTGACAACAAGGGTACTATTGTCTCTTCTGGTGGCACTGCTGGCTATTGTGTGGTTAGCATTCCGTCAGAATTGAACTATTCCATCTATTACATACAAGCCATTCTTGGCTCTCTGCAAGGTGAATGGCTGGCATCATTGTATGGAGAAATATTCAGAGGAGGTTTTATTTCTCGTGGAACAAAAGTGCTGATGCAGATTCCAGTAAGGACTATCGATTTCTCTAATGAAGAAGAAGTTACCAAGCATGACGACATTGTTGAACGTCAGAAGAAACTAATAAGCCTTGGTGATAAGATAGCAAAAGCATCTGGTAATAATCGGAAACGTATTCCATTACAGAGAAAATTCTCAGAACTGAAAAGAGAGCAACAGATAGCAATAAATGCTCTATATGGAATGACGGAGGAAGAGGCATTGAAAATCCCAAGAATAAAGGAACAATATGCAGCTGATTGAGGACGCATCTGAACAGAAATTGCGAGGGGCCTATTACACCCCACCAGCAATTGCTTCGTTTATACTCCACTGGGGCATAAACGGTAGTACTGATGCCGACATATTGGAACCAAGTTGTGGTGATGGCGTATTTTTGGAGCAGATGGCGAGGGAGCAGATGGCTTTCCATCATGTTACTGCGGTGGAGTATGAAGCTGTAGAAGCAGAGAAGGCACGTGCCATAGGTTTGCATGATTCTGAGGTCATCAATTCAGACTTCCATCGTTTCTGTTTAGATACAGAGCAGAGGTTTAGTCTTGTCGTTGGCAATCCTCCGTTTATCCGTTATCAGTATTACGATGAAGGTCAGCAGGAATTAGCTGGAGAGATATTCAAGAAAGCAGGGCTGAAACGTTCCAAGCTAACAAATGCCTGGGTGACATTTGTTGTGGGATGCAGTCTTTTGCTGAAAGAACACGGCAAGATGGGATTCGTTATCCCATCAGAGTTGCTACAGGTGACCTACGCCCAGCAGCTGCGTAAGTACCTAGCCCATTTCTTCAACAAGATAAATATCATCTCTTTCGAGAATCTTGTGTTTGAGGAAATCCAGCAAGAAGTGGTGCTGTTGCTTTGTGAGAAAAATGGTACGGACGAACACCTGATTGAACATATCGAGGTGAAAGATACAGAAGGGTTGCAAGCCCTTGATCCTCATCGCCTGAATCTGCCTACTAAGCAAATAGATTTCCACGCAGACAAGTGGACTTACTATTTCTTGGATAAGGAAGAACTGGAATTCTTAGGCAGGGTGCGTTGCGAAAACATGCCAAAGATTGGAAAGTATGCCAATGTGGAGGTGGGTATTACAACAGGTGCCAACGGTTACTTCACCGTTCCTCAGAGCATCGTTGACATATACCAGTTACAGGAATATGCTCGTCCAATGGTAGGTCGCAGCGTTCAGGTGAATAGCCTGTGCTTTACGACTGAGGACTGGAATCGTAATCTGAACATTGGGGCTAAAGCCAACCTTTTAGTGTTTCCTCCAAAGGTGAAAGAAGAAGGTGGTGACGGTGTGAAAGCCTACATCGAAAGTGGTGAACAACAAGAGATCAATAAAGGATATAAAACCCGTATCCGCGATGACTGGTACGTCATACCATCCATAAAGTTGTCTCAGGCTCTTTTCCTTCGTCGTAACAATCTTTATCCGAAGTTTGTGCTGAACGAGGCCCAAGCATACACCACAGACACGATGCACCGTGTGTTTATAAATGAGGGTGTAAACCACAAGGCTTTTGTGGTTAGTTATTACAATTCCCTTTCTTTTGCTTTCGCTGAAATTCTTGGGCGCAACTTTGGCGGTGGCGTACTGGAACTGATGCCAAGCGAGGTAGAAGGAATCTATTTGCCTTATCGTGAAGCTAATGCTGAACTATTCGACATAGTAGATCAGATGGTTCGTGAGAAGAAAACAGCAGACGAGATTCTTGACTTCACTGATAAGGAATTGCTGCAAAAAGGTATGGGATTCTCAGAGAAGGAAACCAAGATGGCACGTTCAATCTGGTACAAACTGATGGGACGCAGATTAAATCGCGAAACGTTGGAGAAAGCAGCACCAGAAGAGAAAGGTGAAATCAAGAAAGCCGTTGCCAGAGTGAAACAGCTCAATTTCTTCGATGTACTCCAGCAATATCCTGAGAATATCGTGGAGAACGCTGTGCCTGAACCACCAAAGCAGCAACCAAAGAAGCAGGATACAGATGTGGATGAAAGCAAGAATGTGCTTATCAGTCTGGTTAAACCAGACAATGTGGAACGCTATCTTGACCAGTCGGCCAAAATATACTATACGGGAAAGAGGTTCCCTTCAACTGTTGCCCTAAACAAACTCTACTACTTCATGCCGTATATTAAGCGCAAGGGCATTCGCGACCTATACTTAATTAAGATTGCTCGCGTAGGAACTCGCAAAGAGGGCCAGCCCGACAACGATCCTAACGATTTCCGTCTGGTATTCGAGATAGAGTTTGTGAAGAAACTCTTCAAGGATTATAAGCCTATTGAGTTGGAGATTTGGCATACGTTCACAGATACTACTATGAAAGAACTGCGCGAGTGAAAACATAAGTGAATGCTACCATCTCCAACATCTGTCTGAAGAGTGGGGCATCTCATACTGCGAAACGGTAAATGCGGCTACTTCTATGGGTTTTCCAATTATCCTAAATGTAGATTTACGACACTATGAACAGTAAAGCATTCCTTACATGGGCCCTAAATAAAGAAGGTGATATGGTACATGTAGATGAAGTACCAAATGGTAATGAGTGCGGCTGCATTTGTCCTCATTGTAAGAGCGCATTATGTGCTAAAAATGGTGGCGACGGAGAAAGAATGATACATCATTTTGCACATTTAAGTGGAGCAGATTGTATTGGTGCTGTAGAATCTGCCTTACACAAGATGGCAAAGGAAATCATGTTAAAATCAAAGTGTGTGTACCTACCAAACCGATATGATGGGCGACAAGGAGGGTTACATCATTTTGATCAAGTTGAAGTTGAATTCTATGATAAAGATACTCAACTTCGCCCTGATTGTATCGGGTACAATGAAGGTAAATGTCTTTGGATAGAGTTTAAACGAACCCATGCCGTAGACACAAAGAAGAAGGGTAAGATTATATCGGCTCACATAGACTGCATCGAAATAGACCTAAACGGTTGTAATCTTGATCCAATCGAGATAAAGGAGTTTATCACGAATTCTGCAGAACGAAGAATATGGATTCGAGATGTGAGTGCCAAGAAACGTTCGGCAGGTCATGCAAGTGGAGACTCATATTGTGACAGATATGATTATGGCGATGAGTATTTGCCGGTAAATCGTACATACGCAAAAGATGAGGATGGGAAGCTGGTAAATCTTGTGGACGATGATTTTGATTTGAATAAACATACCTATTATTGTTTGGCATGTGGACAAGAATTGACAGTTGATGTCGATAATGATGGTATATACGGTTTTGTTCATGTTGATTATAATAATCCTTGTCGGGATGATTATTATTTACATGAAGCAGCAAAGGAGATTCTATATGAAAGATTTTACAGTTCTGATAAGTTTATAATTAGCGTTCCTCAACATCAAACATGCAGTGAGAAATCAACATGCCAGTTTTACAATACCGAGGAATGTGTGAAAGATAAAAGTAATCCTTATGATTTGAAAGGGCATGGTTATGTAGAATGCCTAAAAGATTATAAGTTTCCAAACAATCAATACCGATGTGATTTAGTTATCAAACAAAAAGAATCATTAGACAACGCAATCATTATCAGCCTTGATGCAAGAGAATATCATGTTGATGTAACTTCGATGGATCATAGAATTATTGAATTAACGATAAATGACGATTATTCTCTCGAAAGTCTTAGAAAAAAGCCAATAGGTGAAAGTGGAGCTTCTTTTATAAACTTTAAGAGAAGAAGTTCAGAAACCATCTCCTTTTCAGAGATTGAGCGAGGGATAGAGAAATTCGAGCTGTTTTCCAGTGGAAAATGCCATATGGGAATTGAATACTGTTCAGAAATCAATAAAAGGAAACGAAGCACTGTATTTGAAGTGATTTTTGCAAAAGGGGCTATGAGTATTCCAGAAGCAAGAGCCTATTCCTTGTACAAATGTCTTAACCGAAAAAAGAAAGCATGCTATTGCGAAATATGTTTCTTTTGTTCAGAAATTAATAGTTATGGTATGACAGAGAAAATATGTAAGTTGTATAAGAAACAAGGGACGCCTCATTATCCTTTGCGAGCTATGCAAATGGATTGCCCTCACTTCTCTCTAAATCGTAATCTAATTTCAAATATCGAAAGGGAATACAATGACGTGGTTGTAATAGAAAGAGATATTGAGCCTGTTATTGGTTAGAAAGAACGTAATAAAGAAAAAGAATTATGAGACATCGAATAAAAGCAGGTAAGGTAGGCTCGTTTACACCTGAGAAACAGAAGGTGGAGATAGAGCAAGTGGAGAAAAGGGAAGTTGCCGACGAAGTGGAAGAAATCTTCGAGGAGGATTCGGAATTCACTAACGATGACGAAGCCTTGGCAGCAATGGAGTTCTACGATAGTCCTGACGCAATGGAATAAAACTACGGATATAAATGACGCAAGAAGAAAGATGGCAGCAACAGTATGAGCAGATGATGTCGTTCATGGAAACGAATCACCGACGCCCTTCCAAGCACAGACTTGAAGAGCATGATATGCTCAACTGGTTCAAGGCTACCAGAAAGCGAATTGCTAAAGGAGAACTATCAGAAGAAAGACTAAAGAAGTTCAACGATCTACTTGAAGTGGCAGATAAATACCGAAGACTGAATCAATATAAATAAGGGAAATAGTTATTGTGAAAATTATCTTAAGTAGGAAAGGATTCGATAGCCAATACGGCAGACAGGCAAGTCCAATTTTGCCTGATGGTACGCTATTGTCTTTCCCTATTCCCTCAGAAGATGATATAACATACGATTCTATCTTGTGGGCGGGGCAATCCTACTTGGATATCATCAGGTGTTTAAAACCCCGTACTTTCCTGAACGAGAATAGCAAGTGCCATCTTGATCCAGACTTGCGGGCTATTACTATCCATCGAGAATCAGGATGGATGCCAGCATACGGGCAAACAGGTAGTTCGCTCTCGGAATTAAGGACAAATGGAGTGACGAAAGGTGACCTATTCCTGTTTTTCGGATGGTTCAAACATACAGAATACTATAAAGGAAGTCTGCGCTATATACCAAGAACACCTAATCTTCATGTGATATATGGCTATATGCAGATAGGGAACATTATCGAATCAATAGAACAGATACCGAAATGGCTGAACTACCATCCCCATGCCAACCAGAAGAATTACAAGGAAGCGTGGGAAAAGGGGCAGAATGCCATATATCTGCCATCAGACCATTTGACTTTTGCTCCAGATTTACCTGGAAGTGGAACCTTCAATTTCGACAAAAACCTTGTGCTTACAAAGGAAGGTTATAGTCGGAGTCGATGGGAGTTTCCTGAATCAATGAGAGGAGTTGCTATTTCTCATAATCCAAATGGATGGAAATCTGACTATTTCCAGTCTGCAGCAATAGGCCAAGAGTTCGTCATGGATGGAACAAAGGCCGTTATGGATTGGGTTAAAGACTTGTTTGACGTTAAAAAACAACAGATATGAATACAAATGAATTAATACCTAAAGCCGAAGACAAAATTGTCTGTGTAAAGGTTGGCAAAATTAAGCGTGAAAATCTCTATGAGATGACGCGAAAGTATTGGAAAGTGAAACTCGAAAGAGCATCTCGTGCTACTCATGTCCTTGCTGTTGTTGAAGGAAAGGTCGAGGCAGTATATTCTCCAAAACAGTGGTTTTATACAAAAGATCCCAAACACGCTGGAAGATGTGAGTTTGTTGGCGAACTGAATCTCGACAACGACTACATAGGTAAATCTGTCACAGGACTATATGGGCGTAGCGCTAATCCTGTAAAGTATATTAACCTATAGATTTGAAATACGGCTACAAACAATGGCAATTAAAGAAGTCAACAAGAAACCCATCACGGACAAGCAACTTGTTAAGAGTAAGTTCTGGTCGAAGTTCAATTCATATAGTCAGGCTTCTGTGGAATTTTGCAAAGAACTGACTCCACATCCCTATGCCGACACACGCAAGTATCAGGACTATGCCGTAGGACATGGGGCATATCACCTGACGCTAAGTGTGGACTTTCAGAAAGAGACTTGTGCCGTTGGTGTCTACTTTAGAGATGTGGAGTCATGGGATGTATATTATAGTGAATACCGTGAAAGCATCGAGGATAATATTGGTACAGAATTGGAGTGGACACGACACAAAACAAAAGCATCCGTATATCTCATTGAAAGTCATAAAGTGAATAATGAGGAAGAGTGGGAAGATGCGTTCGAGTTTCTTGTCACTGCTGCCATTGAGATGAAACAAGAATTTGCCAAGTACCACTCTGCCATCAAGAAATATTGGTTGGTTTCATGGAATGAGCAGGATTTCCGGTTACACGATTTCATGGAAAAATATGACACCATCGACTGGAACAATATTGCCAATAATCAGTTTAACATCGGCGATGTCGTGTACTTGTATTGCTCATACCCTGAACAATCCATACGATATAAGATGGTGGTCACAAGAACAGAAGTCCCTGAAGAGGAAGAAATTGATGATGAAGATTTCTCTTTGAGCGATACTGATAAACCATCCCAACATGTTTACCGTATCAAGAGAACAGCAGTTATCGATGAACCTTTATTAGGGTATAAATACCTGTTAGAGCATGGACTTAATGGTTCTGTAAGATCACCAAGGATATTGAGGGGCGAGTTGCTAAATTATATCAAATCTACTATTGCCAAGCAACCTTCTGATAGCGATTTCGAGGAACTGAGCGACACAGATACCCTTTTTGAAGGTGCAAAAAAAACGGTCATCGTTAATCAGTACGAGAGGAATCAGGAAGCCCGCAGGATGTGTATTGCCGCAAATGGATATAAGTGCAAAGTCTGTGGCATGGATTTTGAAAAGTCATACGGCGAGATTGGACGTGGTTTCATCCACGTACATCATATCGTGCCAATATCCACCATTGGTGAGGAATACCAGCTCGACCCTGTGAAAGATTTAGTGCCTGTTTGCCCCAACTGCCATGCTATGCTGCATCGGGGCATAGATGGGAAAGTGCTAACTGTTGATGGACTGAAGAAATTAATCACTAATAAAGACAAGATATGACTCGACAACATATAGTATTTCTGACAGGTGCGGGCGTTAGTGCTGAAAGCGGATTGAGTACATTCCGTGGTAAGGATGGCATGTGGACTAACGAGGAGTGGGTTCACCTGGCCAGTACAGATGCCCTCTATAATGAGACGCAGAAGTGCCTTGACTTCTATAATTGGAGGCGGAAAAAGCTGGCCGAGGTGGAACCGAACGATGCTCACCGCATGATAGCAGAGCTGGAGAAAGAGCATGAGGTGACGGTTATCACGCAGAATGTGGATAACCTACATGAAAGAGCTGGATCGACACGTGTCATCCATCTGCATGGCGAACTGAGCAAAGTCTGCTCGATGGATAACCGCACGACATGCGTAAAGGAATATCCGCTGACAACGCCCATTAGAGTGGGGGATAAGGCAGAGGATGGTTCACAACTGCGGCCCTATATCGTGATGTTTGGAGAGTATATCGATAGCATGAATGTGGCTGTTGACATCGTGAGCAAGGCCGACATCTTCGTGGTCATCGGCACCTCGCTGAAGGTCTATCCGGCAGCAGGGTTCATCAACTATGCCCACCATGAAGTGCCCAAGTTCGTGATTGATCCAGGAGAGATGGAGCAATGCACGCATTTGGGCTTCACCCACTTCAAAACCACAGCCACAGAGGGAATGAAGATGTTATTGGAGGCATTCAAGGAATTGTAATTTTTCGATTATGGCATATACATACAAATACCCAAGACCAGCAGTTACGGCTGACTGTATTGTAATAACGAGGGAGGCAGAGCCAAAAGTGCTGCTTATACAGCGGGGGAATCCACCCTTCAAGGGTGCATGGGCATTCCCCGGAGGTTTCATGGACATGGATGAGACCACGGAACAGTGCGCCATCAGGGAACTGGAGGAAGAGACGGGGCTTCGGCTGTCGGATGTGCATCAGATAGGCGCATACTCCAAGGTTGACCGTGACCCAAGAGGGAGAACCATCACTGTTGCTTATCTGGCCATCATCGATGAGCCGATTGCGGTCACTGGCCAGGATGATGCTGCCAAAGCAGAATGGTGGCCACTATCGGATTTGCCACATTTGGCATTCGACCATTATGACATCATGCAGGATGCCATCAGGCTCCTAAAACAACTTTCACAAGGCTTGTGAAACGATAATTATTTGTCGTATCAGATTTATTTCGTATATTTGCAGAAAATAATAAAAATGTATTGGTAATGACAGCATTTATAGTAATAGTTCTTATTGCTTTAATAGCATTCTTCCTATTGTATCGGCTTGAAAACAATAGGACTAAGGCAGATGATAGTATATCAACTCCGAGTGTTTCAACTTCAATTAACAGTTCAACAAAACGCTCAAATGGGCATTTTAATGCTGATGGCACTATTGATGTTGAATACATGAAGAGTATGGTAACACGATGGGCTAATGACTATGCAAAAAATTATAGAGTGCCTAGTGAGGGAGTTATTGAACATGAACTATACATGTTTTGCGGATGGATAGCATGGAATTATCTACTTAATAATGGCTATTTATCTGATGACGCATTCAATAAATTCATGCCATTTATTCATGAAAAAGTAAACAAAGCCAAAGTCTTGTCAGATGAAGAGTTCTATGCGTTCTATCATGCTCGCTTTGAGATGTATAAATATGAGTTAAACCGGTTGAGAACATCGGATAAACCATATATTATGGAAACATTATACGGAGCTCTTTATAAAAGTCTCTTTTTAGAAGAGGAAACATATTATGACACTTCTTTATACAATGAATTTGGTGAAGTATGCGAATTCATGGATAATTTCATTGACTTTTGGAATAAAGTAAATAAGGAACTTTTAGATAATTACAAAAAGAGAAGATAAGAATAATTGCATTTGACTCTTAAAAAAATATTTATGAAATATGTTCCACTTTTTCTTGCAGCTGTATTGCTGATTTGTCTGGCTCCAATGCCTTATGGGTACTACACCCTAGTCAGAATGCTGGCAACACTGGTTTTTTGCATTTATGCATATAGATGTTATGTGACCAAGAAAGAGGGCCTGACTTGGATTTTCGTCACATTGGCCTTGCTGTTTCAGCCATTTGTTAAGGTCGCACTTGGACGAGTAGTTTGGAACATTGTAGATGTTGTTGTTGCCGTCGGAATGATTGCTTTCTTCTTTTGGGACAGAGGAAAGCGAGAGAAAGGATTAATGGATAATCAAAACAATTAATATTGGACATATGGCTAGAACATTATTGGAAGCAGTGTTAAGAAGGGCTATCCTCCAAGGTGGTAGCATAGGTTATAATCCCGACATGTATGACTACGGGTTCGCTGATAATATCCCACCATCCGAGGAATTCAACAACAAGTTAAGGCAATATGGAACACTTCGGTACTCTAGTGATCGTTATTTGTTTGGCTGTGATACATGGACATCATTCACAATCGATGATCGTGGCAGGCAATACATAAAAGAACTTGATAGGCAAAAAGATGGCCCTCTAAAGATAAAGAAGATATTACGTTTCTTTTTCAACTCTTTTCTACTAGGCTTTTGTTTGCCTATTGTCATTGCTCTTGGTATAGAAGTTGGCCTCGCATGCTTTATCTGCAATATTGATGCATCCGACTCATATTCGTGGATTAGCGGAGTATTTCATGGCCTATTTATTGTGCCTAATTTTATCCGGCACCTATTCAGTGCTGATATATTATACTTCGCAGAATATCACACGACCGCCTATACGATATTCTATTGGCTTACCGCGATTCTGTTCATTTTACCTCCTCAGATCAAAGGTTTATTTACACTGATTATTGATCTTATAAGAGATTGGGTCCTCAACAAGTGTTAGTTACTCTATAAAAATTCTCGTCTTATGTGGTACATTATTATTGCTATAGCAGTTTTATTATTGTTTTTCTTTATAAAATCTTACAGAAAGATTAATAGTTTAACAGAAGATGGTACTCTTCTTGTTGCTTTTACGAAAGAGGCTATGCCTAAGAAGTTTCTTGGAAAGGAGATCCCTATAGAAGAACAATATAAGAAACTGATGCAGGCTTGTTACTTGTTTAACTTATTCCTTGCGAAAACACAAGGAATGAGGGGAACATACAATTTTACTATCCGCGAAAATGGGCCGGTATATGGTCAAATTATTGATGTTCAATTAGCCCCATTTATTAACACAGTTAAACAAGCGCTGTTGAGGAAGACAAGTGAATTGCCTACAGATTATCGCTTGAAAATCGAACAATATATGAAAGACCCCTTTTCTGATGAAGGGGAAAAGCTATCAGAAGAGGAGGTTTCAATATTGTCCTCAGACGACATGGGATCTGCCTATCTGAAAAAAATGAAAGCAGACTACATAAGAAACATGAAGGATATGGACTTTATGTTTACACTATTCAAATAGAAACTTCCTTTGTTTATTCGTTTTGAGGTTGACTTGCAATTGAGTGATATAGCATGATCGTTTTCTCTCGTGTGAGAGCTTTTGGATTGTGCTCATGTGTCTTCTCATCAAGAAAGTCCATAGTAAAAGCCTTATTATCACGTACGGCATGATAAATAGTCATCCTGTCTGGGTTTTCGACATTCAGTAGACCACCCAAGAAATTTCTTTTCAAGGCCTCCTTTGCCTCTTTTGTCCCTGACTTAAATATAACTGGATAGACAAGTGTGCTATCAGAAAGATAAGCACAACCTACTTCAACAACATTCCCCTGGTGATCATCAATGAGGAATGGATAGGCCAAATTGTTAATGGCTATGTAGGCGACTAGTATATCGTGGCTTGTAATGCCGTCATTGAAAAGCTTAGAAAAGTCCTCATATGATATTGCATAATGTTTGTTTATCCCTGTATCTCCAATTAAGAAATCAAACGTTATGTTGCAATGTTCATCCATGATGTCCTTAGCAATATAGTTAAGGTTTCCTGATGGGCCAAATAGATGTATTATAAGACTTTTCTCTATATCTTTGGATTTCTCAATATTTGTCAAAAACAAATCTTGTTCTACAAAGTCTTGATGAAAAGCGAATTTGAGAGTGTCTTTTTCTATCTTAACAGAAGTCAAATTCCCTAAATCGCCATATTCGAAAGGCACCTTTTCACCAACTTCTGAAACAAAATCAGTTATGGGAGTCCTCTCCTCAAGGAAAGACACATCGTTCAATGAAATATTACCTACCTTTGATTTAGACTTATCTCTTGGATCAAGGTGAATCCTCACAAAGACACGCATGGCATCGGCAACATAATAAACATCTGCTCCAGAATCTTTTATTTGTTTGACTAACTCGCCATCAGTGACCACTTCCGACAAATCCATATCTTTCTTGAACTCAAAATATATATAGTCTACATATCTAACCCCATCACCATTATGAGGAACATAACAATTGATTGCTCCATCGTCAAAGCGGTATTCATAAATATCATAGTTCTCTATAGTTGTTGATTCATAGGCATCGAAAATGGAATCTGGCTGGCCATGATACTTTATCAAATCATCCACTGTCTGTCGGTCTATGAACCCATGAAAATAGTCCATTTTGATATGTTTATATACGTTGTCGACCAAACTATTCTCTATGCGAATAGTCAAATCTTCACGGGAATTATTCTTGATGGAGCAAGACTGCAGTGTAAGTACTGCTGTTAATGCTAAACAAAAAACACCTTTCTTCATACCACTAGTAATATAATGTTATTTGATTCCAAAATGATTCATCATTGCTTGAGTTTTATTGACTGTATTTTCAATGTCTTCCTCTGTATAGCCCATCTCGCCAAATACTTTCATGAACAGATTTTCTGCATAATCTTGGACTTTATTACCATTAAGAGTGCCATTTGCCAGTGATACTAGTCCGAGACATGCCATAAGAGTACTATCTTTGATTGCCCCATCCTGTATCGTTTTAAGGTCACTTATCATACGCTCAACACCCGTCTCTTGAAAATATTGATTAGCAGCATTCGTATTGATGTTTAATGATAACTGATTCATCTTTTGAATTTTCTTCGCCTCACGATATTTGGTATAGTCAGCTTTTGCGCATTCCACGAAAGTATCTATCAAGTTATAGATGGAATATTTCTGCTCCTTGGAGAGATCTGCGTACATATCCTGCATCATTTCCAACGCTTCGTTGGGGATAGGCTTTTCTTTGGGTTTAAAAGCCTTAGATATAATTACAAACGCGATGATAATTGCGACAATGATAAGAAATGTACTCATATCCTATTTGAGTTTTATACTATAACTAATACGTGGCAAAATTACGAAAAACATTTGTAAATACCTCTTTGTTATATAAAAATCGCCTAAAAACAATATTGTTTATTAATTCAAAAGCACAAAAGCGCCCCAATATATTGGAGCATGGAACTGTTTTCTCAAATCATCCTTACTCTTTGACAGTGCGATTTCCACATTATCACCAGAGAGAATGTAACTATATAACCTATCCATAAGTAATGCCGTATGGTAATCACTCACACTCCACATGCTCATTAGGATTTTCTTAGCTCCAGCGAGTTTAAAGGCTCTTTGCAACCCATAGACCCCCTCGCTGGAATGACTATATCCCAATCCTGTTTGACAGGCAGATAGAACGACCAGCTCACATCCGTTGAAATCCAACAAAGCAATCTCGTCCGAACGAAGAATTCCGTCATCTTCTGTCTGAAGGAATTTTTGTTGTCGATATAGCGAGTCATTCATCCAATACGCATTGGCTCCGGCAAATAGCAGGCCCGATGACTTTAATGGGTTGTTTACACCTTCGTCATGGTTATCCATGAAGAATCCGTGTGTAGAGATATGCAAGATAGCGTCGCCTTTTCCGCTACGTGCCTTGAAGGTGCTCTCTGTCGCATCATCCTTAGTATAAAGATTATTCTTTATATGATGTCCTGTAAGTAAAACAGATAACTCATTTACTTCTTTCCATGAACCAGGCAGGTTATATAAACTGTCACCTCTTGTTATAAAACGCCCTAGAGTGGAATCCTGTACTTCTTCTGAAGAGGACACACGATAAGAATAGTTTATTCCGCCCCATATAGAGGCATTATCATCCTTAGTAAACATTTTCTTATCACGTTCTTTAATTATCGTCGCTATTTCAATTGGATTTGAAACCAAACACATTCGTCTCTCCTGGTACAGGTATTGACCATTAGACAGAAAAAGTGTTGGTATCGACAAACTATTGAAAAAACCGTCGGTAGCATAGTAAATATCGTTTCTTCCTCCCAACGTTTTGCTAATTTGCGCCCAAATCAGTTCTGATGCAGCAGATGAACTGTAGATTTTCATCAAATCCCCTCCAGTATATTCTTCTATTTCCCTCTTGTTACATAGTGGGATATAATCCACTTCGCCCCGTTCTTTAAGCACAAGAGCATAGAGCAAAGTATCTTCAGATGAATCATACTCACTCAATAGAACCACGGCCTGATTGTTTGTCAACCCGGTTTGTATAGCGTCACTATTGTATGAAATTTCCTGAGTGCTGGCCAAATATTCACTACTTGCTTGTGAAAGCTGTCTGTCTAATGAGGAAATTGAACGACGTAATTCTATATTCCTTTTTACATTAAGGATAGAGTATGATGAAGTACGGGCAATTAATTCTCGTCTTAAGTTAGTCAGGCTATCATACAGTGCAACTATATTTTTATCATCAGAATGGCTCACTGCCTGTCTGACGGCCAGATTTGACCTTAAGAGCAGTCCCTTCTGGAAAACACTATTATCAAAAACCAGTTTAGACATTTTAGAAGAAGGGTGCTTTATGAGAATATATTTTGCATATTCAAATGGCATCTGAAGACTTCCGGAGAAATATTCACGCTGTTCCTCTCCCATAGTTAGGAAATTCTCCTGAATAGTACTTTTCATACCTTCGCAGGTCTCACGCAACATATCTTCAACCTTGTCCCATTTCCCTTCATATTCCAAGACTCGAATTTTACGAACATTATTCTTAAGATACTCCAGATCACCCTTGTGATACCGTCCTTTTAAGTAGGCTTCATATAGGTTAACTATCTTTCTATACTTATCCATATCATGCGTCATGTAGCAATAATCTGCCAGTTCTCCATAATATCTTGCTGGCGTTGAGGTAGGCACTGATAATGCAAAGGAAGTTGCAATATTGATGGTTTTATAGGCATCAAATAACTTATCCTGCTCAAACTCCCATTTTATTAGCTTATTATAGCACAATACCTTATGTTGCGGATCTCTAACCTTTGGAATGTAATGTTCCATTTGTTTCATTGCCATTTTGGGATTGTCAAGATAATCTATTCGTATTTTCATTTCTTCATAAATATCCTGAATACTTGCATTCCCAAATCGTAACCATGTTGAAATACTACGATTTTCCCTATTCAGTGAATCTAAAATCGCAATAGCTGATGCATCATAGTTATTACCCATTTCCTTAAAATAGTGCCTGACATTGTTTGCATCGCCTATTTTCTCGTATAAGTCTGCTAATGTATATGCAATGTTGAATTTTGTTATTTTGATCAATGCCTTCACTTCTGCTTTTTCCTTGATTGAGTCCTTTTCCAGCCAGTCTTTCACGTTTACAAAGGGGTCATCATATATATCAAGAAGTAGTTTCTCTGCTTTGCCGTACTGACCTACATACCTATAGCAATCAGACAATGATAATTTATATTGCAAAGAAAAACGGGATTCGTTTAAAAGCCTCGGCTTATTCTCCATAAAGAATATAGCATTATGGTAATTCTGACTTTCTACAAGGTCAAAAAACATTTTTTGAGAAAGAATCTCATCTATTGACTCGACTTCCTTCTTAAAAAGAGTGTTGGCTAACAGTAGAACCAAAATAGCAAAAACCAAAATACCAACAGAAATTTTGAATATATAGGTGATAAAACGTCCCAAATAGTAAATATTCAGGCCTAAAGAGTTATTTATTTTCTCTTTTGAGGTTTTAACTCGATTTATTTTCATACCTTTGCAAAATGATATTCGCTATTGTTCAAATTATACTGTATCTATTAGGGTGCTTCATCCTATTTATGACTCTTTATGACCATTACGTCAATAAAGAACCCATCATCGCTGCTCTCAAAAAATGGATCCAGAGAATATTCCTCAATGGCTGTATTGGCCAAATCGTCATTGTGATTGTCATCGCAGCTTTCTTCTTTTTACTATACACTTTACTTTTTGACAACTCTCTTTTCTAGGCGGAAATCAATCTCTTGGCATATTTGGGAAACTGATTCGGGAGAAAATAAAGGAATTGTGTCACCACGGACAAAAAACAAGACAGCCTTGTAGGAGTCTTTATCGTACACTCCAATAACCTGAGCGTAATAAACACCGTCAGGTTTACTCATCTTATATACTGAGGAATATAATTTTTTTTCGTCAATGATAGTGTCGAAGTAGGATTGTTCCTTTGGGATTGCCACATGGTCGTCAGAGAGAAATGAGCCTAAAAAGGCGCAGAACATCGTTCTACTCCTATCAGGCAGATTAATACTTCTTACTCTAATATCAAGACCTCGTGGATTTTCAAAGTATGTAGTTTCGTAAATCCTCTTTTTGTATTTCCAATCTGACAAAGCTCTATAAATAGTAAGACTATCTGCATATTCTCCTTTTTTCAGCGCAAGAGACTTCACTCTTATAGGGACACTATTGCCCTTTACCCTATTTTGATTAAAAACCAATAATGCCATGAATGCCATATATAGCAAAAAAAGACTAAGTCCAACTATCCCCCACAGAAATTTCCTTCTGTAGGACTTTGGAAACATTATCTTTATGCTCCTTGAAAAGAAAGTATATAACCAAAAGAAGAGAAGAAAAAAGAATTCAAAGAGGAGAATGAATGAGATCGTTGGATTATTCAATATTTCTATCTTGCCAAAAACATTCCCATATGAATATACGATGTTGATAAATAGCGACCATCTAAGAGCACTTATAGCATTAGGATGACCAGATAGGCACAAGGTTATAGTTTTAAAACTATATAAAACAAAAAGAGCACGAAGCAAAGTGCTGAATGCCAAAAGCGACCACGAATAATCAGGCTCACTATACGTTTCTATTCCGAAGTTCGATAACTGCTTGGCAAAACGCAGGGTTTCAGTTACAAGATTCACAAAATAGACAAACAACCATACTGTAAACCAAGTTGTGGGCTTGAAATTCATTATCTTCTCTTCATCCTTATCCATACAATGCCAATGATTACAGATATAACAACTACCAAGATAAGAACTATAAAGGGTGAGGGAGAATCTTCTATCGGGGATTCCTCGTCACTATTAGCAACGGGTGGTATCTTCTTTTCCCCGACAATCTCATATTCAAATGACGCTCTTATTTTAGGGCTTTGCAGCGGCTGATTTAGAGCCATATATGCTCTGACAGAATCTATAAAAACACTCTTATCATCCAGCCCAGGCCGAACCAATGCCTGTCCCAAGGAGTATGACAAGGCACCATATCCCCTTCCTTGTTTAACAATTTCTCTGTTAATATCATATTGGGCACAAGCACTGATATAGATAACATCTGCCAAGATTCCTTTCTCGATACGGGTAGTATCGTCTGGCTGTTTGAATCGTGCTTCATCTGCTGATGGCCGTTTTGCACCAAAAATATCATAAGTCCCTCGAATTATGGTATTATCACTTTCAGTTTTTCTATCTATAGAGCCGCTGTGGCATGCATCTATTGAAACGATCACAAGACCATTACTTCCTGCACTTTTCCTAATTGCATTGATGTAACTACCCAACTCATCATCTTTTAAGTGATTCTGACCTGAATATATTGCAGAACTATCTTTTGCAGCATCATAAGGAACAAAAGCTTCGTCTAGCATATCATTCTCTTTTCTGTCGTCTGACCACATCTGTTGGCCGTGGCCTGAAAGATGTATAAGGATTGTGTCGCCATTCTGGGCTTCCCCCCTAAGCTTCTTTAATGCCATGATAATGCCCGCTTTTGAAGCGCGTTCCCCCGATAAAATAGTTACTGAAGCATATCCCTTTAATATGGAAGCCAATAACTCTAAGTCATTTGAAGAGGAGATTTCGCGCCATCCACTATTCTGTGGGTACTTGGAGATTCCGACCAACAAAGCTTTCCTGCCTGCATTGACTTCACACAGGAAGAAACACATAATGATTATCAGCCACCACTTTCTCATAAGCCAAGCACTTTTACATTATGTTCTTCCATTTTAATCCGGGCTTCTTCACAGAATGCTCTTGCATTATCCACTTGTGCCAACTGATTAGCATTATGCATATTATAGAAAACTTTCTGCCACTTCAGCTCTTGCCAATAGCACATGTAGTTCAGAATAACAGTCATGTTGCCAATACCATAGTAGCACTGTATCAGAAGGTTTTTCTGATTAGGATCCTGAATATTTGCCGCCCGAGGATCATCATCAAACAGAGTTAACTCGCCATTTCCATTCATCAATTCCTCACTGATGGTATCGAAAAACCTCTTAAATTTGATTTCTATAGGGTTCTTGGCAAGGTCCTTCTTACTCACCATCATATCCCTGATAAAGGGGATGAAGATAAGGAACAAGATGATAATTGCTATGATGATGACAATTTTCAGCATATATCCATATAATCCTTTTATTGGGCAAAGATACGAAAAAAATTCTACTCGGCCATTGAAACGGCCAAAACGTTTGCATTTTTTCCTTTTTTTTTCTATTTTGTCTGAATATAATCGCGGTTTTTGATGAAATTGAGAATTTTTTCCATCGTCATGCATACTTGACCATCCCATTCTTCGTCAATTTGAGGGTAGTACTCATATATGTCATAGTCATTTGTATGCCATGTCAACTGAACTCCATTTGGCAGGTACACATATACCAAGTATGAGGCATTCTTTCCTGCAGCATCATTGATTCCATATCGCCATCCTAATTTGTTAAGATAAGATGACATTTGGTAAAGCAAATGAGACTTGCGTTCATAGATTGCGCCTTTTTTCTTGCCTTTGTTCTCTTTAGCTGAGAGATTTGCAAACTCGGTCTCAAGAAGCATTAATGTTAATGTAAGTTCTGGATCCTTTGTAATCTTGGACTCCTTTCTTAATCTGCTGAGAACCTTTCTTAATCCAATACCCAGGGCTTCTTTCTTAAACATTTCCAACTTCTTAATACTAAGGTCGTTTTGTATGTCACTTTTCTTGCTCATTGCCTTTTTATCCTCAATTATTGAATCAAGGCGAACCTTCAGCAGTGGATTATGTGTCTCTTTCGAGATGATTATCAACTCGTTGGTTTTAAAGCCGAACACTGAGAAGGCATCAGCCTCCTTTTTATTTCTTTTGTACATAGAGAGCACAGTACTCTCAGGAATCTGGCCATTAAGATAACCGTTTCTTACCTTCTTGCCTACACCGTATAAAATTGAATTTTCCATATTACTTGTTTTTATTCTTTTATACGGGAAAGACAAGAAGGTAAACACTTATTTCAAAAATTTCTCAAAAAGTTTGATTCTTAATCACTTTTATTAAATTGTTATATGCCTTTCTGTCTTTCTTGAATGCAGATGACAGTTTTTCTTGAAAAGCATTGTTAGTTTCATCAGAATTGAAGCATTGAACAAGTTCAGGAATATCACTACCATCAATCTTCAAAAGTAGGTTTTTATTTTGCATGAGTGACCTTAACATCACAACACCTTTCTGGTAATGAGGAAGATTGGAAATGAGTTTCTGCATAATTCCAAAACCAGAATCTTGAGTATGTAACTCATTAGTAATAGCTATCTGATAGTAGGATTTCGCATCAAATTCATCATCCAGCATTTGGCCGAGCTGCCCGTGAATAGTATCAGCATCCTCCCATCGTCCCATCAGTGCATAGGCTCTGGCCTTCACGTATAGTGCCTCCCGACATTCCCGATGCCAGAGAATGGAATCCGAATACTTTATAGCTTCTGCATATCTCCCCCCGTAGAGGCAAAAAACGGCATTGAGGAAAAGGATAGAGGTTGTTTCTCCTTTCATTAGCGGTACAGACTGTGTTTTTCCTATCAAGCATGAATCATCAACTACGATGCTCATCATCTTTCCTATTGTTTCAACTGATTCCTTATAATCTCCGGTAATAGCGCTCTTCACCGCAATCTCCAGACATTTCTCGGCAGCACCATCATAATCACGGCTCATAAGAAATGGATATATTTCCTGACCAATTTCCAACTCCTTCGAGATGACATCGTTATCATTGAATCGTGAAGCAAAGCTATTTATTTCCTTTGACTGCCATACATAAGATTGTTTGACAGGATTTGAGAGTGTTAAACCCTTCAGGGAACGGACTCTGCTCAGCGCTACATAAAGCTGCCCAGGCATGAATATACCATGTGTCAAATCCAAGTTCATTCTGTCGAAAGTCAGCCCTTGGCTCTTGTGAATAGTAATAGCCCATGCCAACTTCAGAGGATACTGAATGAAAGTGCCTATGACTTTTTTCTCAGCACTCTTTGTCTTTGGGTCATATATGTACTTACAATTTTCCCATGAGGTCATCGGGATGGCATGCTCCTGTCCCCCTTCAAATCTCACATATATCTTATTCTCTTCTAATTTGGAAACAACGCCCAACGTTCCATTTGCCCACCTGCGGGCCGGATCATTACGACACAACATGACCTGAGCTCCAACTTTTAGCGTAAGGTGCTGATCAACGGGAGCTTTAGCTGTTTCAAATTCTTTCTCAATTTTAGCGTCATAGGAAAATGCAGGACTATCTATTTTCTCCAACTCCGCATCATTAATGGCCTTCGCCTCCTTATTGAAAGCAGATAAAGTGATAGCCAGTTTCTTATCGTCACGTCCTGCAACAACCCTTCCATTCAACACTGCCAGGTCCTGGTTATAGCTAACACCAGAACGGATATGGTTAAGAACGGCAAGGAAGTCCTCATCATCCTGACGATAAACTTTCTGAAATTCTATAGTCGGTAAAGTCATTCGTCTGAAAACATCTGCCTTAAAGAAATATGGCATCCCCTCTCCATACATGCTTTTCATCATGTCTGCATCCTCTCCGGCTTTTACGATTGGTGGCAACTGGAACATATCACCCACGAAAACTATTTGTTTGCCGCCAAATGGAAGTGTGGTGTGATTGAAACGACGGAGGTTATAATCGATAGCATCCACAAGATCACAGCGAACCATAGAAACTTCATCGATTATAATGGTATCGACATTCATCATCATAGATATCTTCTCCTTATTGGCCTCAGTCCTCGTTCCTGGACCAAGGACATGAAGGGGAAAGCCAAAGAACGAGTGAATGGTCTCACCCCCAGCATTGATGGCTGCGATACCCGTTGGAGCAAGAATGATGAAGTTCTTGTCAATCTCTTTTTGGACACGGCGTAGAAACGTCGTCTTTCCTGTACCCGCACGACCTGTAAGGAAAAAACTCGTATTTGTTTTCTCAATGAGATCGTATGCTTGTTGCTGTTGCATTGTATTCTCCATAGCCCTAACTATTTTGTGCCAAGAAGTGGCAGCAGACCCTGTAATCTCGGATTGTAATTTTCTGAGAGGAAACTGGTGTAACTGGCTTCAACATGGCGCTTGGCCTCCATCTTCACCTGTTCTTCTGAAACACGGATGTGTTGCAACTTCATTTGTCCTTTGAAATACTCCTGCAATATAATCTCAGTCTCTTTCTTTATCAATTCACGGTCATAGAAGGTCTTTTCAAACTTCCGTGTACCTATCAATACCTTGTTATTACCATCAAACGCATAAACATCTATACTATCGATGTATTTCCATGTATGATAGTGGCCGAAAGTTTCTATCACGGCCACACGATCAGTGAAACGAAGACCCTGATAATAACGATGTCCTGATGCACTCTCATATTCGCTGGATAGAAACATCTTATCACCCTCATTCCAAATCGGAAGCTTAACTCTTGGATTTCCGACAACAGGTAATATACTGTCGAAAACATTGTTCGTTACATTTGCTAACTGAGCCATAATTCTTTCCTTTTAATGTTAAACCTATGCTATGAATCTTTGTGGATTGTTACGCAGTGCTTCTCCAACGATCTGGCTGGCAAACTCCGTCAACTGGGCTTCATTAATATAAGTATTACCCATTAACCTCATCTGTCCTTTCAGGTATTCTTTTACCATACTTTGGCACTCCGCTTTAGCGTATTGTTCTGAGAAACACTGTGAATAGTAGCTGCGAGATGAAATGAGTTGTTTTTGGTTACCATCGTACCCATAGATGCGTATGCCATTCAAGAACAAATAGGCATAGCCCTGACCAAAATCGTAGTTTATAATGATACGATCTGACAGACGCAAGCCTTGAAAATAGGTATTTCCTGCGGCACTGGTGTAACCAGAAGACAGGAAGATATTGTTCCGACTGTTATAAGTCACCTGGCTCCCAGACATGGCTGGAAGTGCCCTTTCTACTAATGAAACTAATGCTTTTTCCATATTCGTTATTATTTTGTTTTGACTATATATACAACTTTTTCTTTATTGTAAACATGTATTCTGTTATTTTTTGAATTAGGAACACTTAATTGCCTTTTGCAGATTCCCTGATGCAATTATCATAGCTGTCAGATAGGCTCTTTTACGCAATTCATTGTCTGTTTGTAATTGTAGCAGGAACCTAGATTCCTCATCTGACTCCATTTCTCCTTTGAGATAGCGTTCAATCAAGAGATCCATCTTATAACTTCTTGTGAGTTTTGACATAACTTCCTTTGTTTTTAACAATATACCAATCCTGATAAAAAGGTAAACATATGAAGAAGCAGAAATACAAAAACACACGATTTTAGATGGTCTCAAATATATATAAACAGGATTCCTCGGGCAAATTCGCACATTTTATGTTAATTATTTGTTTATTTGCAGAAATTGAAGTAAATTTGCAGGAGCTATTGTGTCTGCTAAGGTAGAGAGTATCGAAAGATTACTATTCTCTTTCAATGGTCATCATAGAAAAGATTATATGGAAGTAAACATTAACGACAGACAACTGAACGAGTTCCTGGAACGTGAATGGGACCGAGGAATGCTCTTTTTAGGAGCATGCTTTGACAGTCTGTCTATGGACGAACGCGAAGACATCGTTCAAGACTCTATGATAGCTTTGGCAAATAACATCCATTGTGGGAAATATGAACAACAAGATGCAACTCTTCATACGTATTTTATTGCCATCTGTAGGAATCAAGCTCTGAAAAGAACGAGCAGAATTGGCACGTTTGTTCCCCTTCGTGATGAAAAAAAGCAACCAGATAACTCAGACTTCGACTTGAGCGATAGCCTAAATTATCTGACAGAACACAAAGAACACTACATTCCAGAGCATATTGATACCCTCATTGACCTCTTTGAGGACAGCCAAGAGACACGGGAGAAAAAGATTGAGGCGGTACAAACTACTGTCAAGAACCTCACTGGCAAATGCCAAACACTTATTTGGGGGAAATACAGAGACCGTCTATCCATGACTGTCCTTGCTGAGATGACCGGATTAAAAAATGCCAACGTCGCCAAAACATCTCTTAGTAGATGTCTTGATGCATTTGAGAAAGAATTTAAGAAATTGACAACATTATAATAGGTATGGATATAAAAAAGAATAATGAATACGACGAACTCATTAACCGCTATCTCAATGGTGAAATGAATGAGAGCGAGAAGTCTGAGTTTCTTACCAGCCTTGAAAAAGATGTTGCCTTTCGCGAGCGAGCACAAATGTTGGGTATTATCGCAAAAGAAATACAGCAAATCAATAGTGAGAATGTTGTAAAATCAGCTATTGAACAGTCTAACGAGGTAGATTTCGCACAAAAGGTTAAACAACTCCGCAACAAAAAACACGCGGGGGACGATGCCAAGGGCGATTGCGCCGAAGATGGTACGTGTTCAATTACAACTCCGACTATTGGAAAGAAACGCATATCTAGGAGGTGGTATTACTCCATGGCAGCAGGCATACTGGCCATCATTGGACTATTTACTATTTATCAAAAATTTAGCAGTCCTAATTTTGTTGACTTCGCTAACAAGCAAGATATCTATATGATAACCTATTCACGCACGGCAGAGGATTCCCTGATGGTTGTTGACCTTAATAGTTCTTTCGAAGTCATTAAGAACGGGAAAGATGTTCATGTCGCCGTTAACAAATTAACAGAATTGTTGGCAAATGCAAATGATAATCCTACGATAGCGAACCATCGGATAGAAATTGTATGGAACTTGGCTGTTGCCTATCTGAAACTTGATGATAAGGAAAATGCCACTAAATCTCTTGAAGAAATCGTATCTTCTGCAGAAGACACTCCGTTAGCAAATAAAGCAAAGCAACTGCTTAATGACATAAAGTAAAATGGAAAGGTTATTTAAAGCAATATTTGGTGCAATAACGGGGGCTTTGATGAGCCTTGTTTCAATTGGAATACCCATTGCTATTGCTATGATAGTCGCTGCCTTTTTTTGCAATATTCATGCAGAAGAGTCTTATTCTTGGTTGTCTGGTATTTGGCATGGAATATTTGTTATACCCAATTATTGCCGTCATTTATTATATCCTGAAGTTCTATTCAAAGCTTGTGATATAACTACAATGTATAACATCTTTTGGTGGATATGTCTGGTAATACAGATACCAACAATAATATGCATTATATGTTACATGGTATGTTCTCCTATTATTGCAGCCTTTTCAGCAGCTACTGATGAATAGAGAGACCACAAGGACACCAAGCTATTTCGACATTCTTAATGTTCTATTCACGTCCAAGACGGTTTGAGGATCAACTAAATTTATCCTCCGCCCGCCTAAGCGATATAAAAGAAAATTGTGCCGCCAACTCCTATTATGGTCTTTTGCGCCATGACTCCAAGGAAGAGGTTTAGTACAAAAATCTATGTTCATCTTAATATTGTCTTGATTTACCATTGGCATTCGCAACCTTATTGACGAAGGAATACTATTGAGATCTACCTTCTCAAAACACTCTTTTGCGGACTTATATAATTGTATCTCCATATATGCACTTCCCAATTGAAGAAGTGTATAGTCATCGTTATCTGAGGCATATTTCATCTCCAAGAACGTGGCAACTTGGTATTTATAATTGATTTTAGATTTGAACCTAAAATAACTATACACCCACATACAGAATAAGATAAATAATAGAAGCTTCATATCTCTTAATTTTGGTGCAAAGATACAAAAAAATACCTGCTCCAAGAAATTATTTTCAAAAAACAGCTGATTTCATGTTTACCTTTTGAATAATAGCGTATATAGTGGCAAATAATTCAAATAACAATTAAAATAATAAGTTATGGCACTATTTAAAAAATTATTCAGTAGTAAGTTGGTTGCTAACAGCGACGTGATTCCTGCAGAACTCAATGATGAGCAGGATGTAAACAATGAGAATCAGAATCCGGTTGGAAAAACAAAGGATGATGAGAGTAAAACGAATCTCATAACAATAAAATGGGGAACTGGTTTGCCAATCGATGTCATCTTCCACTACATCCACAAGAATTTTGAGGAAGAAGGTTTCCAAGATGCGCTCGTTAACTCAGACATTACCTATCGAGACACAAAGGAAAAGATTATCCGCACCGACCTAGAGATGCTTTTTAAGAGGATTACGCTTCGTTATAAGAGTGATATCAGGGAGATGGTATTCAAGATTGACAATGCTCGCAAGGCATATGCTTTGGCAGCAGCCGCACAACTTGATTCTCTCAAAGAGACATACGAAGAGCATCTGGCAGAAATAGAGGAGATGCAAGAGCTTCTGAATGCTGATGATCCTAAGATGACCACTATGATTGAATCATACCGTAGAGGTTTTTTGAAGGGCATTACAGCTGCTACGTTAAATTACATTGATAAGAAATAAAATTATATACAATTATGAAAACATTAACAGACATGGGATGCCTCCTTATTGGATGGGATAAAGACATATTGAAAGAGTGTGGCGAGGCAAGTCATCGCCAGTACAGAAAACTGATTTCTGCCATCTGCATCATGATGGTGCTTTGGGGAACAATTGGCTACTGCTTCGCTGACAGGTATATCAATATTGAGTCAACAATATTAAAAATTTGTGTATCTCTTATGTTCATGCTCATTGTTCTTTGCGTGGAGCGTGTGATTATTCTGACAGTCGGCAAAGCACGCATGATGACTTTAATGAGAGTTATGCTTGCCTTGTGTATGGCATTTTTAGGGGCTTGCATATTTGACCAGATTATCTTCCGTAATGATATCCAACAAGCCATTCAAGAGCATCGAGAGGATGTTATCAAAGAAACTGTTGCTAAGCGCCTGTCTATATACGAAAGTGATATTCAACGTATCACACATGATATGGATTCGCTAAGCAAAGCGACGATTGCTTTAGGCGAGGAACTCCAGAGACGACCAACAATTAAAGGTACGAACGTTACAACACAGACGCATGTTGTGATGGGGGAAGATGGGACTCCTCAAAAGATAAAAACTCAATCTGTCAATACTGTAACTATGGCAAATCCACTGGCAGAACAACTGAAGGCTAATAATGAGCAGATCCAAATTTATTCGAACCAATTGGAGCAACTACGCCTGGACAAGAAGGATATTGCATTGAAAACGACAGCAGAAGTGAGTAATCGCGAACCTGGCTTTATTGAGGAGTTAGAAGCAACCCTGAAAGTTGTATCGAAAAGTCCCGTCTCTTTGGCGTTTTACATTGTACTCTTCTGTTTCTTGACATTCTTGGAACTGTTTGTTCTGACAATAAAAATGGGAGACACTAAATGTGATTATGACTTGATAGTTGAGAATCAACTGAAATTAAAGCAGAACCTCATGGATCAGACTTCTCAAAGCCTGATGATAAAGAAAGTTGCATAGTATTAACAAATAAACGAATTACAATTATGGCAAGAGATTATGATTACGACTCCTACGAAAATGAAGAGTATGAAGACGATTATGAGTGTGGTGGCTATGAGGATGGCTACGAGTGGACTGAAGAAGACTCTTGGGATGCGCTGACAGACGGTATGTATGGTGATATGCCCAGTAATCCTATGGAGTATGACGCAATGATGGATGCATTAGGATTCTAAAAAAGCATTATGATGGAAAAGCAAATACAGCTTATGATTTCAAAAGAACTGGAGCAGTTTCATTGCTCCATTCTTTTAGACGAAGTGAAAGAGAAAGTACGCAGATTAAAAGCGTATGGAGTAGATGAAGCTGAGATTGTGGCTGCAATGAACGAGGAAGAATTATTCCCTCAACTGATAGTTACAGAAGACTACAAGGTTGTGTTGGATGATGGTGCTAATACAGAAGTGAGAATGGAGCCTTTAGTAAAGGCTGTATATCTACTATTCCTATCGCACCCAGAAGGAATTGTGCTGAAATGTTTGTCAGACTACAGGGAAGAGCTAACACAGTTCTATCTATTGTTACGGCCTGCCGGACTAACTGATAGGGTATTGCAGAGCATTGAGGACGTGACGAACCCTATGTTGAATTCTATAAACGAAAAGTGCGCACGAATAAGAAAGGCATTTTCTGAGCTTCTACCCAAGAGTGTAGCAAGGTATTACTCCATTTCTGGTAAAAGAGGTGAGGTAAAGAAGATCGATCTCGTTCGGGCCAACGTGATATGGAAATGTAAATTGCCCTTTCACAAGGCTTGTGAACGGAAATGATGACAAAAAGAAAAGAATAAAGTATAATTTTGCAAACAAAACATTTGAAATATGAAACATAAAGGTTATGTGGCGTATACGCCGGAGAATGTGGAGAGCCTAAAGGATGGGCAAGTGTTTGTGTTTGGCAGTAACCTGATTGGTTATCATTCAGGTGGTGCTTCTTTGGTTGCGATGCAGCGTTTTGGTGCAGTATGGGGTCAGGCGGAAGGTCCACAAGGAAATTGTTATGCCATCCCCGTAGATATCAGAGGAGAAGCTGTGGATAACGTGTCAATGTATATGAAACGGCATATTGATAAGTTCCTGGCATACGCCAAAGCACATAAGGATCAGTTCTTCGTTGTTATTAAGGTAGGATGTGGCAATGCCGGTTTCGACGAGGAATTCATGGCACCATTCTTCAAAGAAGCTCTGAAGATGGAGAATGTTAGCCTGCCAAAGTCATTCGTTGATATTCTGAAAAAGAGTAAGACTGATAAGAAGACCGACTCGATACAACGTGTTTTCAACTTGATTATCCTTGATGAGAGCGGTTCTATGTCGTCTATTGAAAAGCAGGCGGTAAGTGGTTTGAATGAGACATTCCAAACTATTAGGAACGCGCAGAAGGAGCACCAAGAGCAACAACATTTCATCTCATTCGTAACTTTCAATAGCGCCAAGATAAGGACGGTGATGAATCGCCAAACAGTAGACAGCGATAAAAAATTGAAATGGACAGACTATCAACCAGATGATTGTACACCACTTTTTGATGCTATGGGTCGCTCTCTGAATGACCTTAAGAAACATGTCAATGATGAAGATGTAGTACTTGTAACCATCATTACTGATGGGTATGAGAATGCCTCCAGGGAATACTGTGGTCGGGATATTAAAAATCTCGTGGCCGAGTTGAAGGCAAGGGGCTGGGTGTTTGCATACATTGGTACAAACCAAGATGTGGATGCTGTTGCCGATGACATGGGGATTCGTAGCAGAATGAGTTACGAGTATTCTGACACTGGCGCAGAATGTATGTTTAACATAGAGCACAGCAGCAAGAAAAGATTCTTTGATCGGTTGCATCGTGAGGGTCGTCAATTTATGATGGAAGACAGCTATGATTATTTCAATCCTGGCAATGAGGATGCCATCAAGCATGATGATGAACCTGAAAAGGAGCCTGATATTACATGGAATATGGATGATGACAATCAGCCTTCATCTGCCGACGCGGACTGTATGGATGGAAACAATCAGGAAACTGAGAACCAGCAAGAGAAACCCTCTGAAACAGGGGCTGATACTACAGAACCAGAAACAAGTGTGGGTTTTTGGAGTAAGATTAAGAACTATATAATGGGATGAATTATGACAGATTACGAGTACATTATTAACCAAGTGAAGAAGTCGCACTTTTCGGGATGGGATGCGACAGAGTTAAGAAAGTGTGTAGATATGTTGCCCGGATTAACGAGAGAGCAACAAGTAAATCTCTTTCGAAGTAAGTGGTTGGAGCATGAGAAGACATTCAAAGAGGCTATATTTAATCTGTTGTTCAAAGACCGGATTGAAGAAAGAGACAGAAAGATTAAGGCAATGAATGTAGATGAGTTGATAGAGAATCTGCACGACGAAAACGGCTATGGCAAATTCATTGTACTTGAAATGAAAGAACGTTTCGACTCACTTGAAAATGAGGACAAGATAAAAGTTATTGAAACTTTATCTGCTACAACAAAGGCTAACCAACGTTGGGCTGAGGGTAAGAAGAAACAGATGGATTCAGACAAGTAAGATATGCCAGGACAAAGAACTCAATATAAGCGGGGGCAAGGCAGCCAGTTACCTTTGGATTTTGCATATGGCCATGTTCAGCCGCAGGCTCCTGAGGTCGAAAAGGCTGTCCTTGGTGCCTTGATGATTGACAGGGATGCCTATATGGAGGTTTGTGAATTGTTGCATGTTGAGAGTTTCTATGAACCTCGGCATCAAAAGATATTCACGGCTATTCAGCAACTGAGCATGGAGGAAAAACCTGTAGATGTTCTAACTATAACAGAACAATTAGCCAAGCTCGGAACGTTAGAAGAAGTTGGAGGTCCTGGCTATATTGCAGAACTTAGTTCAAGAGTGGCCACATCAGCCAACATTGGGTACCATGCCAACATCATTGCCGAAAAATACCTTTCCAGACAACTCATTTCCTATACGAGTGTCATCGGAACCAAGGCATTTGATGAGACATATGACGTGAATGAGGTCATGCAGGAAGCACAAAGCATTCTTTTTGAGATTGCGAACAAGAACATGAAGAAGGACTACACTTCTGTAGATCCTCTGATTGCAGAAGCGACCAAGATTATGCAGGCTTCAGCTGGGAAAGACGGTGGGGTTACTGGTATTCCTACTGGATACTATAGGCTTGATGACGTAACCAGTGGATGGCAGAATTCGGACTTGGTTATCATTGCAGGCAGACCTGCAATGGGTAAAACGGCCTTCGCACTGTCAATGGCAAAGAACATTGCCGCTGACCTACGAAAACCTATGGCATTCTTCTCGCTTGAAATGTCTGGCGTACAGCTGACGAACCGACTGATATCCAATGTCTGTGAAATTGGTGGAAAGAAAATTCTTAATGGCAATCTGGATGCTACGGAATGGGAACGCTTTGACAAACGTATCAACAACCTTATTGGTGCTCCACTGTACATCGATGACACGCCAGGACTTTCTGTCTTCGAACTAAAGACCAAAGCACGAAGACTAAAGAACGAGCATAATATTGAACTGATTATGATTGATTATCTACAGTTGATGAATGCCAATGGGATGAGATATAATAATAGACAGGAAGAGGTCTCAAATATCTCCCGGTCATTAAAGGGCCTGGCAAAAGAACTCAATATCCCAATCATTGCTCTGAGTCAGTTGAATCGAGGCGTTGAGGGGCGTGAAGGACCTGAAGGCAAACGCCCTATGTTGTCTGACCTCCGAGAGTCTGGAGCCATTGAACAAGATGCAGATATGGTTATATTCGTTCACCGTCCAGAATACTACCATTTGTATCAATCTTCCGATGGAACAATCGACTATCATGGCAAAGCTGAGATTATAATCGCTAAACATCGTAAAGGTGCTACGGACATCGTTCTGCTAGATTTTAAAGGTGAGTTCACGCGATTTGAAAATCCAGAGGACAATTCGTTAAGCAATATGCCTTTGACAGAAGGTGGCGAGATTAGAGGCGACAAACTTAATGGTGAGAATAATCAGCCTGTAGGAGTAGATGCTTTTGGTGATGCTCCCATTTCCCTTCCACCTCCAATAAACGGTCCGGCACCTTACTAAAGTATGAGCATAGAGGAGGTTATTGACAGGGCTGTGCTGCTGAATCAAGAAATTGAGATTGAGTATTGCACTAGGAATGGCAGAGTTTTTACATGCAGAATCGCAGACATAAAATACTCCAACTACTACGGAGGAATGTATATTCAGGCATATCGACTCGACATGGGTGAAGAGCGGACGTTTAAAGTCAGCAGAATTCTAAGTGTTAACGGTCACGCCTTCTCTCGGATATTTTGGAAACAAATAGGTGATGATTTTAAACGAATATATTAACAAGTAGCAATATGGAATGGCATATAATAGGAATTTTAGCTTTTATAGTGATATACAACCTCTATCGCTACTATCATGAGGATAATGATAATGATTATAGTCCTGTCACAACAACTACACCAGAAAGTAATCATATAGAAGAAACGTGTATGGAAGAGACAATAAGCACAAGGCAATTGGCTTTAAAAACCATCGAGAATATCGGGAGCAAGCCAGAATACACTGAAGAGGGACGGATTCAATTTGAGTATCAGGGAGTTATATTCCTGATGGAGGCAGTCAATGACTGTATGTTTGTGAATCTGATATGGCCATGGTGTCATAACTTCTCAAAATTCGACATTGACGAGTTCGCAAGGGTTCGCCAGGTGGTGAATGACATAAATATGCGGGGCACTTTGTCTGTGTTTTATGGTATTACTGATTCTGATGACGTGGCTGTGCACATTAAGAAACACTTCTTGTTTGTGCAACAGATACCTGATTTGGAAGGCTATTTGAAACTGACGTTGGATAGCTTCTTCAGAACAGCCAGAACATTGGACATTGAAGTCGAGAAATGCAGATTGCAGGAGTGTGAACGATAACAATGAGTTTTAATAAAGCTGATTATTATGGATAAGGATTTTAAAAAAGAGATTGCAGAGATTGTGTGTCAGGCGTGGAATGAGCTTGATGCATCATTGTTTAAGTCTATCTTAAGCGAGGATTTTGAGTATATTTCCGTCTGGGTTATAGAAACTATGAAGGGCAAAGACCGCTACATGGATTATATCACAGGAAAGTTCGAGTCTATCAAGAAGGGAAACAATCCCGTTACTGCAGAAGTTATCTATCAGGAAGTAATAGACAAGCATGTTGTTGTTCTGAATCAAGGTGGCAATTTGGCAGCACTCGAACCAACAATACAGGATAATATGCTAAAGAGCTTGTGGATGCGTCCTATAGAAATGACGCTTCCCGCTGTTTTCACATCCAAGAAACCAATTTCTACTAAAGAACTAAAGGAGGAAAAACAAGAAACGGAATACGGAAGGTTTTCAAGGCTATTCCTTGAAGCTCTGATGTCGAAGGATTTCTCAAAAGTAGAAGAGCTATTGGCTGAAGATGTGATCCATATTCTTTATGACAACAAAGAGATTTCAGGAAAAGTAGATGTGATTTCATACTGGGAAGATTGGCTTGAAAGATGGAACGAGCCTAATGATAATACATGCTACAGAGTTAAATACTGTAAGTATTATGATAGAGAAGTATTAAGTATAGAGCCAAGAGGGAAGAGGGTCTTATACCAAATAGCTAGGTTCGAAGACGGGAAGGCCAAGCAGATTATTCTTTGTCCCAATCCACTACAGGATCCCATGATTAGATATTGGGACTTGGATCATTCTCCTCTTTTGTTCAGGGATTTGTCTGTTATGCCTCATAGAATGGGTAAAGACCTTGAGCCACGCCCATACCGAATGCCCTGCATGCGCTGTGGATGCAAATCAGAAAAGCTTCAATGGTATGAATATAAACATGATGCCGGACCACTAGGATATTCTGGTGAATTATCTGTTTGTGGCAATTGTATGGAGGCTGTAGAGTTTTTGCCAACTATATTGATGAGATACAAATAAATGGATTTTAAGGTGCCAAAACACAACACACCTGCTGCTACTCTCATTAGAAATTATCAGAATAGGAAGAGTGGAAAGGTAACTGTATCTCGTCGTGAGATTCAGCAGCGCTTTAACGGCATGGAATGGCGGCACCAGAAAAAGATTCTTCTTGCATTTATTAATGCCAGCGCATCTGATCGTGAATGGGCAAGCCGAAAAATGTTTGCTTTTTGGGATAACAGTTTTATCCCTGTTGTAAGGACTTTATGGGAACAATATCATGAAATCTCTCTTTCATGGTTAATCCTTAGATACTTTCCCAAAGAATATCTTAAGGATAATATGGACAGTTTAAGCAAGGGGAGAAACTACTATTACCTTTGCCAACGTCTCATAGACGAAGAAGATTTTTGTGTTGATAAAAAACGCCTTTATGAATCTGATATGATTCAATTATTCAAAATAATGAAGACACCTGTTTCTGATGATGCCATCATAGAGGTTTTCTTTTCAATGGTCGCAAAAATTTGTAAGGGGGTATATAAATCTTCCCATATGTATAACTGGGACATAGATGACGATGGTCATAGTGAATTGTCGATCTTGAGTAATCGTAAAGTGAGTAATATCTTGTTTGACATTGAATATGGACTTGGCAGAAGAACGCTTGCTGACAGAATACGTACGTGGAGTTCAAAAGTTATGCAAGAGGCCAAAGAGAGTGATCAATATAGAATGATTTTGCAAATGAACTCACAAGGTCACAATTCTCAACATGAATACCTTTCTTTGATAAAAAAATACTATTTAAAGCATCTATATTTAGATGAAACAGGCGTTGAAGAGGCAGACTTTGAACTACAATCCTCTCAAATGTATGGGAAGAAAATTGATTTGACGACGCTTCATTCTATTCTCTATAATATGCAAATGGCAAATCCTGCTATTTACAAACTGATGAACTCCTTTTCTTTAGAAATAGTCGTGCCATTACCATTCTAAATATTGAGTATGAAGAAGGAACATGTTATATGGGGCTGTACGGGTATAGGCTGCTTGTCAATAATAGCAACCTGTTTGATTGTGTTATTGTATTTCTGGGCCATTGCTGATGCTTTTGATTACCTATCTAAGCCAGAAAACAGAAGAACCTTTTACGATAGTCCTTTCAAGATCGAAAAGGCAATTGGAATCAGGCTTCCTGATTTTTCCATTAAAGAATATAGACCGCAAGACACTTTGCACTTTACCGGTGATTTCGCAGACACCCTCATCATAGAGTTTCATGAGAAATTACCAGAAGATCTATTTCGCAACTTTGAATTGAAATCAGGTACTATAGGGAAAACGACACAGGAGGATTTTCTACGGCCAAATTTATCCGTTGACGGTGTGGGACTTCGTTATAGTAATCCATACGTCGGCGGTCATGAAGAGTTTATAGATATCACTTTGTGGAGAGACTCCTTAAATGGTGTAATTGTATATGGTAAATGGTAGAATGAAATTAATAAATAAGAAAAACCCAAAAAGAATGTTTATATTACTCCTTGTTATCTTGATTCTTGTAGGATTAAAGGTTGTTTGGGTGTTGTGCTCTACGAGTAGGCACGGCTCTTTCAGTGCGGAAAGGAAAGAAATAATCCGTCGTGCGAACTATCTCACTTCAATGGTCTGCACTACTCCACTGGACTTACTCAACGAAATGCCAAGTGGTATTGGTGAGCAATTCCAAGGTGAATGGGCATTATACACATGTTCCATGACATCGGCTGCATTGGCAAATATTGCTATTCTTTACCCTCAGAATAAGGAACTATCCATCAAGTTCATTGGTCAGATTATCGACATAGCCATGTCTGAGGAGATACGGGAATACGACAGGCTACGCTGGAGGGAAGATCCGATGGATGGCATCTATGGTAATCTGAGCCACATCTCATATTTTAGCCATTTAGCATGGATGATTAGTAGATATAAGCAGATTGGTGGTGATGGAAAATATGATGGACTATATCATTCGCTGTGTAAGGCTATGAATCGCAGGATTCGACAGAGTAAGTCATTGAATTTGCCAACATATCCAGGCGAATACATTTACATACCTGACATGCTGGTTGCAATAGTGGCATTGGCCAATTACTCCAGTCAGTACGAAGGTAAGTACTCTACTACTGTGGATATGTGGGTGGAAAGAGCCAAGAAGGAGTGGATTGACAAGGAAACGGGGTTAGTTGCGTCTTTTCTGGAAGTTTACAATGACAGCGTTCAGATAGCATTGCCTGTGAAAGGATCGTATTCTGCCTTGAATTGTTACTATCTGTCATTGGTGGATCCAGAGTTCGCAAAGGAGCAATATGATTGTCTGATGAAGAACTATAAACAAGGATTCCCATTTGCTGGCATAAAGGAGTACCACGACAGGACTTGTCTGTTTGGTATGGATATTGATGCAGGCCCTATTATCTTCAATATTAGTCCGTCTGGAACAGCGTTTACCATTGGATGTGCAACAAGTCTTGATGATATGGAGTTCAGAAACCGTCTGCTTAAAACAGCAGAAATTGGAGGCAGTACGGTAACTTGGTTTGGTAAGAGCCATTATCTGTTGGCCGACCTGGCACTGGTCGGGGAAGCCATAGTTCTTGCCATGAGGACTTCTTCACCACAAACCCGAATGTATAACAAATAAAGAAGTGAAATAATGAAAAAGTTTATCGTAGGCTTTATTGCCATTATTATTGCAGGTATCATTGTTGTCTCTTTTCCATTTTCAAAAGATGAAAAGGATGAGCAAATTCCCAAAGACAGTATAGGAAAAGATACTCTTGATGATTCTGATTACTTCTGTATAGAAACGTTGTCTGACAAGGACATATACTTCCATGGGCCAGCTGTATGTTTAACCTATGCATCACAAGAAACGAGGAAACTATACGATGATATGGTAAAATTGGCAAATGGCTATGCCATCTTAAGAGCTGCATATTGTGATGCAGAGTTGTGGTTTCGGTTTGGCATGATTGTTAATGACTCCATCCGCAAAATCGAAATATGGCCGGCATGGGATGATAAAATGCAGGCTGATGCGAAGAAATATGTTAATACGCTTGTTGACATCTTACCAAGAGATACAGCTCTGTGGAACCAGTCCGATTCCGTTTTATGGGATAAGGTTTGGAGAGCCTACACGACTTACGCAGATAAGCTATCGAAACGGTTTGCCTTAAATCACTATGGAAAAATCACAGAGAAGGACGTTGCCCGATATATGGACATTGAGCAGTATATTCCCAACTATGACTCTATCTTTAGCTTGCGTTATAAACAATCTGAAGAAAACGAAAAGTATCTATTGCTAATGGCAGAACAGACTCCAAATTTTGATAGGGAATGTTTATACACAGTCGAATATGCCCATCAAAGACGACACGAAGAGCCGCATAAGGCCATACCAATGTTGGAAAAACTCATGGAGTCTGGCAAATACTCACGTTATCTGCATGAGGTTTGGCGAACTTGGCGTTGTCTTAAACAAATAGCCCTAAGTCCATCACGTGACGGCATGATTCTTAATCTGGAGTATAACGAGATGCGATATCAATGTCTTAGAACTATCCTTAGACAGATAATGAGAAACCCCAAAGACATCTATGCAATTAATGATTTCTGTTTCCTAGCCACATACGATAACATAACCAGATACAGTGAGTTTATGTTTGGAAATTCTGCACCACTCGAACACATGATGCTGTTTCCTGAGATACTTGAAGATGAGTGATAAGATTCTGTGTATGACATTTTGGAAAGCATCCTGATAGTAACGAAATCCTATCAGGATGCGTAGGATGTGCTTAATCCTCTTCAAAGAACGAACCTGTGGGCATGACTGCATCCTCGGCGACACAGCAGTTGTAGCGTTCGCGGCTGCGGCGTTCGCGGGCAAACATGGCCTTGGTGCCTTCCTCGTCCTGCTGGAACTCCATGTGTTCCTCGATGGCAAAAGAATGGGCCATCGTCTCGACATCGAGGTTGTCGGTGCCGATGAGCGTAAAGGTCCAGTTCTGCTTCTTCAGCTTCTCAATCATCGTACGAACCATCTTCAGCGTCCACTCCTCAGAGCTGTTCTCCTCGCCGTCGGTGATGATGGTGACGAGTACGTGATCGCCATCCTCTACCTGAGCATTGACCTTGGCGATACCCTTACCGATGGCATCGTAGAGGGGTGTGCCGCCACCGGGGTTGTAGGCTTTCCAGTCGAGGTTCTTGGTGCGCGAGGCTGGGGCATTGTCGTAATGCCAGGTGGTGTGGCCGCTGTCGAAGGTGAGGAGGGTGACACGCTGCTCCTGGTCGGGGTACTTCTTCTGCATCTGGCGAACGGTCTGAAGGGTCTCGTTCATGCCGACGAAGGCCTGCTTGCGGATGACGTACATTGAGCCGCTCTCATCGACGATAATCAGGTTGTGGACACGCTTTGTTTCTTTCTTGTTCTGCTGCTTGGGCATGGGATCATTCTTTTTCATAATTGTAACTTTTTAATGGTGATACTTCATTTTTCGAGCTCGTTTTATCTATTTGAAGATGGTTTTCGGAAAAAATTAAGCTAATGCGGCAAAAAATTCCTATCTTTGCGAAAAATTTGTGCCCATGTATTATCAACGACTGTCAGATGACGAGATTATTGCGGGCTTCCGTGAGGGGGACAGCGACATTATCCGTGAATACTTCTACGGGTATTGTGAGGCTGGCTATCGGCTTTTCGATCAGCGGTATCAGTTGAGCGGAAAGCAGAACCTCGACTTCATGTCGCTGGCTCACCAGTATGCCATCTACCTGATGGAACACAACTGGAAGCCTTTGGAAGATCATTCGCCGGAGGTCAGTCTGAAGACGTGGCTGATTGGCGGTTTCCGCTATGTGGTGCTCGATGCGCTGAAATGGTATCATAGGGAGTACGGCAGCATCACCTTCGAGGACTATCTGCAGTCATTCGACATGAAGGGCGACAACCTGCGCCTGCAGTTTAACCGCATTGTGGAGGATATCTGCGACCATGCGCCACTCGACAGATGGGACAGGCTGATTATCACGATGATGCTGATTCGTGGCTTCAAGGGAAAAGAGGTGGCAGCGGAATGTGGTATTACTCCTTCGGCTGTGTCGCAGCGCTATAACAAGCTAAAGGATGAGATTATCGTGCCGTACTTCCGCAAGAACTTCGATATGGACTTGGATATGCCGGAGGTGATGGACGAGCGTACTATCGTCATGAGCGAGGCTATGATGGAGGAAGCTCCGATGGGTATGCCTGCACCGATGGCTTACGAGGATATGAGAATGAGCAAAACAGAAGCACCAGATATGGAACAGAAGAGGACTACACCAGAGTTTATTACAGAGCTGCTGCCGAACGAGATATTTGTATTCGGCAGCAATCTCAAAGGTATGCACGGCGGCGGGGCAGCCTACATCGCCTACCGTAAGTTTGGAGCCATCATGGGACAGGGAGTTGGTCTGCAAGGTCAGAGCTATGCCATCCCAACGATGCAGGGTGGGGTAGAAACCATTCGTCCGTATGTGGACGAGTTCATCCAGTTCGCTAAGGAGCATCAAGACCTGACGTTCCTTGTAACTCGCATCGGCTGCGGCATCGCCGGATTTACAGATGACGAAATCTCTCCGTTGTTCGAGAAGGCTCACGACGCGGAGAATATTGTGTTGCCACCAAATTGGTAATAGCAAAGATAGGCATCTATGATTTGGTTCATCATTATAGCAGTAGTAGTTATCGTATTTTATGCCATTCTTAGTAGTGGTACAAGTATAAAATCTGTAGAAGATGAATATGACAACGATGAATAAGAGACAAGACCCGTATAAGGTACAATTGGCTGATATTGCCAATGAGATTGGTGGCAACATGGCCATCAAATATTATACTTTGGAATGTACTCTCACGAAAGAGCAACTCCAGGATATGAAGAAGAATGGTCTCAAAACCGATGTGATGAGTTGCATCTTTGCAGCTCTAGTTATGAACGGCATGAATGAGACCGAAGTGAAGGAATACATAGAAAAGGCCCACAATGCCGGGGCTGCTCCCAGTGTGACATTCGAAGCTCCAGATGATGGTGCGCTCAATGTAACGTCACCAGAAGAGAACCCTGAGCTGGACAAGCTCGTTAAAGCTATGGGGATTTAGAATGCATATTCAGATGAAGAAGCTTATATTAATGACTGTGGTTGCCATGATGGCTACCATGACATTGACATCGTGCAGTAAGGATGACGATGACATTGTTGTAGTGCCGACTCCTGAAGAGCAGATGGTACTGAACTGCGCGAAGCCCGACAATCTGAAGGCGGGTGACAGGGTGGCAATGATCTCGCCCTCGTACTTCACGCCGATAGAGACTATAGAGAAAGCAGCCAACGTGGTTCGCTCATGGGGCTTTGAACCCGTCATCGGTCCCAATGTTGACAAGGTGCTGGACGGCAAAATAGGCGGAACGGTAGAAGAGCGTGTGAGTGATATCCGCTGGGCTTTGAGTGACCCAAGCATCAAGGCTATCCTCTGCAATCGCGGCGGCTATGGCACCATCCAACTCATAGACCAGCTCCCTTTCGATGAAGTGAAGGCTGCCCGGAAGTGGATTGTCGGCTACAGCGACATCTCCACCATTCATGGGTTCTGGAGTCGTGCCGGTGTGATGAGCATCCACGGCACCATGAGTACCACGCTGGCCAAGGGCGGTACCGACAAGACTTGTACGATGATGCGCGACCTGTTGTTGGGCAAAGTTCCCCGCTATGAGGTTCCTGCACATCAGCAGAACATCCTGGGCCAGGCCAGTGGCGTGCTCGTTGGCGGCAATCTCTGCACCTTCGCGCCCAACGTCGGCTCTCGGGCTGATGCCACCAAGGCCAAAGACCTGATTCTTTTCGTGGAAGAAATCGGTGAGAATATGCGCAACATCGACCGCCAGATGCGCTTGCTGAAGATGAACGGCGTGTTCGACCGTTGCAAGGGAGTCATTCTCGGCGAGTTCATCAGCTGCGGCACGGAGTTCACAGACGAGAACGGCAAGGTCATAAGTATTGAAGCCATGCTCCACGAGCTGTTGGCTGAGTACCACATTCCTGTGCTTTGCGGATTCCCAACTGGTCACGGCGACGTCAACCTGCCATTGGTGATGGGTGCTCCCGTCACCATCGACGTGCGCACAGACGGAGCTTCCCTACAGTTCGACATCGATGGAGATCAGCAGACGGTCAATACCGCCACTATCACCGCCACGCCGACACCAGCGGCAACTCGTATGAGGTTGGCAGGAAAGATTGAATAGTATGAAGAGAAATATAGAGATACGCAAGGCAGAACGGCAAGATGTGCCGTTGTTGCTGGAGTTTATAAAGGGCATAGCCCGATATGAGAAGATGGAGAACGAGGTAATTGCCTCTGGGGACGTGCTGGAACGGGAAATGTTTGATGAGCACAGGGCAGAAGCCGTTTTTGCCGTCATGGATGGGCGTGAGGTCGGCTTCGCGCTCTTCTTCTACAATTTCTCAACGTTCATCGGACATTCAGGATTGTATCTTGAAGACTTGTTTGTATGGCCAGAAGAGCGCGGCAAAGGCTATGGAAAGGCATTGCTATTGCATCTGGTCAAGATAGCACGGGAGCACCATTGTGGACGTATGGAGTGGTCGTGTCTGAACTGGAACCAGCCTAGCATCGACTTCTACCTCTCCCTTGGAGCCGTACCTATGAAGGAATGGACGGTGTATCGGTTAGACGCTACTGCTTTGGAACGACTGAGTAAATAATGGAAGCTTAAAAGCTTAGAATCAGAACTTGACGGTAAATTCGTCGCTGATGTCGGGGTTCTCAATCTCGTATGTCAGTTCCTGATGGAGGGATTTCTTATCTTCGTTTTCGGGCATTTCCAGCGTTACCCTTGCATATTGTTGTTTCATCTATCTTCTATATTTTTGTTGCGTACTATTACAATCGGATTGCAAAAGTAATCATTATTTGGCAGAATAATGCGTGATTTAACGAATTTAGCATAAAAACAGAAGATCTTTTGACAGCGGGTAAGCGATTATTCAGACTTTTTCGTAATTTTGTGCGCAGAATATCGGATAGATGTTACCACAATAAAAGATTGAAGTATGATTCAGAAGCATTGTTATGAGTGTGGAACGGCACTCACGGAGCGGGAATTAGAGGGTGAGGGGATAGTTCCATACTGCCCTCAGTGTCAACAGTATCGTTTCCCGATGTACAATGTGGCCGTGAGTATGGTGGTTATCGATGAGCAGACTGGACAGATTCTGCTTATCCGGCAATATGGGAAACCGCACTTCATACTTGTGGCAGGTTATGTCAACCGTGGTGAACAGCTGGAACATGCCGTCTCCCGTGAAGTGAAGGAAGAAACAGGCATGACAGTTGCTCACCTGAAATTCAATCGTACCAGTTTCTTTGAGCCGTCAAACACATTGATGTGCAACTTTACGGCATTCGTTACTGATGCCAGCGAGTTCAATCCAAACAAGGAAATCGATTCTTATCAGTGGTTCAGCCCTGACGATGCACGCAAGAACATCAAGGAGAATAGTCTGGCAGCAGCATTCCTTAATGCCTATCTTGATGAATAAAAAACATGAAAAAAATATATCCTAAAATCCGCAGATAATTTTTCGCGTGTCTGATTTAGCCCTTGCTTGTGACGATTCTGTCTGACTCTGGGCTTAGAATCGCTTGACATGACTTGTATGCAGACACCTTCCCCTTACCCCGTAAGGTCGAGAGGCTTAGACCAAAGCATCAGCGAAGGATGTTGTTTTATCCGTGTTCCCAAATAAGTTTGTATGGCTTATTGGAGTAGATGTTGAGTTTGTACTGCCTTGCCGTTCTGACCCACTTGGCAGGTACGGCGATGAATCTGAACAGAAACGGCTCGTATTATCTCGCTGTACTGATAGCCTATCAGCCTACTGCGAAGTCCTAGGTGAGAGTCGATTACAGAGGAAAGAATAGAGTCGAATTTGTCCAAAACGAAAAATATTCCACCAAAAGCGGTGATTATCTCAGATTTTTGTTGTACCTTTGCCATGTCATTGATGATTTTGCTTGTCTTGATTTGCTGCACTAAGGTAAGTGAAAAATCTGACATGATATAAAGAAAGTTAAACTAAAATGCTGCGGAATTAAGGTTCGTAACAATATGAAAAGAATCATGAAATGGGTGCTCGCCGCCACCCTCATCAGCGGCGCAAGCGTATTCACATCGTGTGTTGACAATTCAATAGACAACCCGGTAGTGCCAGAGCCTGGAGAGCCCGCCGTGCCAGACCACTTCATCAATGAGGCATTGATGGACAAGACCGTCAAGCCCGGCGACGACTTCTACATGTATGCCCTGGGCACCTGGTTCAAATCACATAAAGAGGGCGACCCGGGTTACATGGAGTCTTACGGTGCAATAAACTCCAATGAGGTTGAAAAGGGCCTGTTTGCCTCCGACAACCCCCTGGCCCGGCACCTCGTGCGGAATATTGAGGCTCCTGCGCCATCATTCAATGAAGACGTGAAGGCCGTACTCGACTATCTGGACATCCAGAAGCCGACGGGAATCGGCATGCTGCTGACCGAAATCGGCAAACTGCAGGACAAGGGGCTGAATCCCATATTCTCGAAAAAAGTGGATCTACATATGCAATCCCACTCCTGCCAGGAAATAGTGAGCAGAGGCTTCCAGACACAATTGGTAGAATATTTTCTGGAAAGTAAAAAGATAGACGTGCTGAAATCATCGTACATCAAGTACATACTGACGACCATCGACAACGTGGCAGATCCGGAGCGCACGAAGGCGGCAGGCTATGAGGCGGAACTCGAGGAGCGCGTCAGCGCGATTCTCGCCGAGGAGCAATTGATTTATGCGACAGCCCATGATGGCGGCGATACCTCCGACTCAGACCGTCAGGGCATGTGGAACGTGCGCGACATACCTGAATACACCGAGGCCAGAAGCTTCGCGCGGGGCCGTGCCACACGTGCCGGGGGCGGCGTCGAAGACGAAGTCACCCGGGAGACGCTGGAGGAAGCATTCCATCCAATGGCTGGTGCAATCTTCGACGAATCCCCCGCCTTCAAGAAATATGTGGAACAGAAAGGCGGCATCACGACCGTGCTGAAGACGATGGACAACTGCTACGACTACCTGAGATACTATGCCGTCATGAGCGTATTCGGCTACATGAAGGCTAATTATGCCGGTAAAAGCGAAGAAGCCGTCAAGAATGATATCTTAGCGGAATTGAAAAAGACAAGCCTCTTCCTGATGAACAAGTTGAATGCGGACGTACTACGGAAGATGGGGCAAGCCGGGGCAGACCGCTGCCTGACGATGCTGGAGAAACTGCGCACCGTGTTCCGACAGCGCATCGAAACGCTCGACTGGCTGAGCGACGCCACGCGCCAGGAGGCACTGAAGAAACTGGAGGCCATGCAGTTCTTTGTCGGCATGCCCGACAACCTTAGCGAAGGCGAGTTCACCCTCGACGAGGGGAACACGCTGGTCGAGGACGCCCTGTCCATCATAGCGCAGAATGAAGCCATCAGGCATAACATGTGCGGAAAAGTTGAGCAGCATGTCCGCGCCATCATCGACTATGAAAGCGATTATAGCGTACGGAACGCCTCTTATGCTCCCGATATGAACTGTCTGATCATCTTGCCGCAATTCATCAGTGAAGGCTTGTTCCCTGCCGATGATGAATACACCCAGTACGTTGCCGCTACAGTCTTCGCCCACGAGATGACCCACGGCTTCGATGACAATGGGGCAAAGTATGACGAACGGGGATACCTGAGAAACTGGTGGTCATCAGAATCCAAAGCGAAGTTCGAGGCCAAGCAGCAGGAGATGATTGCGCTCTACAACCGTATGGAGGCCTACCCCGGACAGCCGGCCGATGGCAAAAAGACGCTGGGGGAGAACATGGCCGACTACGGCGGCATGACGCTGGCCTACTCACTCTTCAAGCAGAAGAAAATGGATGAGGGGCTTCAGGGGGCTGCCCTCGACTATGCCTGCCAGGAGTTCTTCCTGCACTATGCAAAACTGTGGCTGGAATATCCCACCCTTGCCAAAAAGAAGGTGTTGTACCTGACTGACGTCCATTCAATCCCCCAAAACCGCGTCAATGTCATCGTGACACTCTTCGACGACTGGTACAGACTCTTCAACGTGACCGACGGGAAACTCTATCTCGCACCAGAGAAGCGCGTGCAGATCTGGTGATATATATTTCATAACAGAGGGACGGTTCTTTTGTTATCGTGCTGTGATAACGAAAGTCCCCGTGTATTTGTACTTTTGCCATGTCATTGATGATTTTGCTTGTCTTGATTTGCAGCACTAAGGTAAGTGAAAAATCTGACATGGCCAAATCCTGAGCCGCTCGGCTTTGCCGCTTCGCGCGTCGAAGAACTTTTTGTTGCTCAGGAACTTATAAAGAAAGTTAAACTAAAGTGCTGCGGAATTTAGGGATATCTAAGCCCCGACCTGCAGTTGCAAGCCGGGGCTTATCCTATTTCTTGAACTCCTGTTCGACTTCGAGGATTAGGCTGTCAACATCGGCCTTTACGCGGTTATAGTTCATGTATAAGATGCGCTCGCGGGCATCGACGGATTTAAAATCGTAGGCGATGGGGAGCGGATAATTGGCATAATCCTCTTCCTCGGCTTTGATTTCGGCCATGTCGAAGTTGGTCTTGCAATAGAACTTCGAGGTCTGGAACTCCTCCGACTTCTGGATGTTCATCGAGCCGTGGCGGCCAGTCTTGGTGGGGGTGAAGTCGCGGGCCACTTGTCCGCAGATCCAGCCGGAGGGCATATCCGAGATTTTCGAGGCAGGAACCATCGAGTCCATGTTCTCGTTGAGATTGATGCTGGTGCGGTCGCGGTCGATGGTGACACCCTTTTTGAGCTGTACCGTTTTGCCGAAGATGTCGTTGGAAAGCCATTCGAGCGTCTCTTTGTTACGAGCAGAGCCAGACACGACATTACCGATGGTAGTGATAATCTTCTGCATACCCACCTTGCCGTAGTCGGCCTCCAGCTGCGGCAGTTCCTGGAATCCGAGAATGACTGCCACCTTGTTGCTTCGTGCCGTGCCGATCAGACGGTCTATCTTGTGGAAATAGAGCGTCGGCACCTCGTCCACACAGATATCAACGGGGATATTTTTCCCTTGGCCACTGTTCACTCGCGTCACCAGACGGTTCAGGATCATAGCGTTCAAGGCACCCACAATCTGTTCCTTCTCTGGGTCGTTGGCAATGAGCAGGTACGACGGACTCTTGGGGTCGCTGACTTTCAGGTCGAAGTCGTCGCCATCCTTGTGGAATATCCAGTAGGCCTCCTTGGTGGCCAGCTTCGAGGTCTGCACACGGAGCGTACCAATCATACCCTCCAACTGTTCCATCGCCTTGCCGTCAAGAGCCGACTTGAACGGTGCAATCAGCGGGAATATCTCAGGGTCGGTCTGCAGAATCTCGAACATGGTCTTGTAGTCGATGTTCAGGAACGACAGCACATGCGGCATGTCGCTGTACTTGCCCAACCAATAGGCAGGCGTGACGGTATTGCCTGCCTTGTCGAACACACGGCCCGTCAGTTTCCTGTGGTGCGTCTCTTTGTCCTCCGTGTATTCCGGCACCAGCTCGTTGCCATCCTTGTCGTAGGGTAGGCGTTTGTAGTTCACGAAGAAATAGATGCAGGCGGCGAGGAAGTTGACGGCAGAGGTCTTGAAGAACTGGTCGGAGCCACCGCCACCCTCGTTCTTGCCCTTGTTCAGCGAATCGACCAATGTCTCTGCGGTCTCCTGGGCTGCGGCCAATGAGTCGATGTACTTATGCTGGATAGGATTCACACGGCGCGAATACTCCACATTCACGAAGTTGATGATGTTGAACTGACAGCCCGGCGGCGTCTTGCCCTTCGCCTTGTTGATGCGGTAGTGATAGTAGAGCTTCTGGGCGAGGGTAGGGAACTTGTAATCGTACACCACCATCGAAAAGCCCTTGGCCGAGTGCTGACGGATGAACGGCTCGATAACAGAAAAGGTCTTACCCGATCCAGGCGTACCCACCACGAACGTACCACGGAAGGGGTTGTTGATATTGATCCATCCGTGACGGAACTTGCCGTGATAGTAGTAGCGCATGGGGATGTTCACGCCGTACTTCGTATCGACGCGCTTCTCATTCTGCTCGAAACTCTCGTTCTCGAAGTTGAAACGGTCCTTCATCAGTCCCTCCTTCAGATACTTCGACACGTTGTCGAGCGCCACATGGACGCACACCGTGCCGACAATGGAGGCCACCATGTAGAGCCAGATGCTCAGCGGGAATATCCACAGGCGGTAGTGCAGCCAGTCGGTGTAGTAGAGCCACACGGCCAACAGGACCAGCACGAATCCGATGACAATGGGCCAGAACACCATCTTACGGGCATCGAACTCAATCTGTTTCTTATTGCGGGTGCCGATGCAGGTGATAATGACCAGCAGGAGCGTGGCAATCTTGCTATAAGCGAGGTGACCAGGCTGGTAAATCAGCCAGCGGCCCATGCGCTCATGCAGGTCGGTCAGCACTCCGGCGAACGTGTCGAGCAACTCAGGATTGCAGGCATACTCGAAAAACTCAACGACCAGCGAGACATAGATGACGACTCGGAATATGCTGTAAATGCTTTGTATCTCTTTCGACTCTTCCATTTCTATCTTACCGATTTAGCGTTGTTCCACCACTGGCGGCGGCAACGGGTGATGATGTCGTGCTTGGTGGCGGGGTTCATGTAATAGGCCCGCTCCATCAGCTCGTTCCACACATCGAGAAACGACGTATAGCGAAGCGCGAGGGTGAGCTGGCGCAACTGTTTGTTGATGGTGCGCAGTTTGGGCCGGATGGTCGAGATGACCTTATTCTTCTCCTGTTCCGTCATCTTGCTGCTCTCAAAGCACACCTTACGGATGTCCATGATGACGTCGAGTGTGGTGCGCACGATGTTGCGATAGACCACATTGCGGCGGGTGGAGAAAGCCACGGCCAAGGCGTTCTCAGGACTGTCCGCGAGGACATGGCCCAAGTCCTTCACGCATTTCGAGGTTTGCGTCACCTCGTAGTAGATGCCGTAGATTTCTGCAGCAATCGACAGTACATCGTGGAACTTATCCAGGTAGTCGTTGAACTCGCGCTGGAAGTCGGTCGTGGCTTCCACCTCCTCCTTTATCCAAACGTGGCCAGTGGTCATCAGCAGCTGCGCCTTCTCCTGCGACTCGATGGTTTTCTTCGCCTGGTCGGAGGCCAGTTCAATGGCAGCCACACGTCCCGGGTCGATACCAGCCACCGACTTCAGCGGTACACACAACAGTATTAACAAGTATAGCTTCTTCATCATTCATTCAATATTTGACTCACGGTTGATGCCCTGCGCCAGCGTTCGTACGCCTCACTGGCTATCTCGGCATGGCTCTTGTCAACCATCCCAGCCGTGTACTGGTTCCAGACATCCGTCAGATTATGATACGCGATGCTGATGGCGAGGGTGCGCAGTTTGGCATTCAGCCGGGCCAGTTCGTCGGACAGCTGCCAGAGCATTTCCGTCCGTTCGGCTCCCGTCAGCATATTGTCCGTGCCACCCTTGGCCACCGACACCTTCAACAGGCGATAAGTCTTGATGAACTCCGTCGCTGTTTCGAGATAGAGGTCGTTCATGGCCAGTGTGGCACCGATACCCACAGGATTAGCATTGATGGCCCGTTGTATCTCATAGAGATGTTGCAGGGTCTGAACACCGTCGGCATATAGTGAGCAACCAGCTTTAAGGGCATCGGCATAGCCACGAGCCGTTTTCAGGTAAGCATTATACTTACCCTCCCACTGTTTCATCTTCGTAAACTCAGCCGCAATGGTTCCCTGAAAAGCAGCGGTCTTCTGCATACCTTTCGTCTGACTGTTTATCGTGCTGTTCAGCAGGCTCGTTCCCTCGGCAATAGCGGCATATTGCAGCGGATTGGCCTCGCCAACCTGCCCAAAACTACTGGCAGGCACGGCCATCAGGACGGCCATTGCCAGTAGTCCGCGTCGATTATGAAAGAATAAAGATGGTATCATTCTTATTTAATAAAGATAAATTGTTTACAAGCCACGTCTGATACCCTCGTCTGGTCCAGGAACACCAAGGTTGGCTTCCTCTGAACGGAAGTTGGCAGCAGCAACATCAGCCGGACTGACAACTCCTGCCTTATGATAGACGGGGCCGGTACGGGTTTCATAAATCTCAGGTCTCGGCTCATGGGGGACAGACAGACCGTCGCGCATCACTTCACCCCCAACGACCAATGCGGCCAAGAGAGCTGCACCGAGGTTATGGCCTTCGCCTGGACGGGTCTTGATGTCCACCTCATTGAAGATCTTAGAGAAGAGCTGCATACGGTGATAGTCATCGACGGCGAGGAACTTGTCGTACTGTTTCTGGGTAATCTCATGTGAAATAGTCTGCCCATTGATGACAGCGGTCATCTTGTATTTGCCATTCGCTGTAGGGTCAACCTGAATATTCCCCACCTCGACCTCACGGCCATGTGCTCTCTCACGGTAAAAGCCCTTGCGCTCATTGAACTCCAAAAGGGCTGCACCGTCCACCCTGTTGGAAGTGGCATTTTGGATGTCCACTTCCTTTTGGTGGACGATGCTTTGCCCGTCATGCGCAAGGTATAGGTCATCCTGATATAGGCTCTCCCCATGTGCCGACTTGATTTCGACCTCGTTGAAAACCTTATCGAACATCTTCAGACGATGGGCATCGTCGAGGTCGAGGAACTTTTGATAGTCCTTGGCTGAGATGGAGTGGGCGAGGAGTCGGCCATTGACCTCTGCCTCCATGACGTATGTACCATTGAGCGTTTTATCTACCCGGATCTCACCAACGACCATTTCACGACCATTGGCGACTGGCTGGAACCAACCCTTGTTGCCCAAGATGGCCTGAATCTCCCTGCCATTGATGGCATTAGGGTCGCGCTCAATACGCTCAGACTCTCTGCGCTGTTCGGCTCTGGCTTTGGCGAGACGCTGCTGTTCAGCGATGCGACGTTCCTGTTCGATGAAAGGTGCTTCCACCTCCTGACGAACCTCCGGCTTCAGGTCGAGCGATACCAGTTCCTTGGTTTCGAGCATGTCCTTGGTAAGCTTCGTATCGAAGTCCTTGCCGATGACCTCATTGATGATGGCCAGACGGGCATCAACTGAAACGCCGCCTTTTCCACTGACCTTGTTGGCCATGAGTTTTTGCAGTTCCTCCGGCTTCAGGTCATACTGGAGATCCACCTTTGAGAGATTCGACTGTATGGTGAGTGTCTTCTTGGCTTCGTCGATGACGATGCCGTGTGACTTCAACACCTCCTGGAACTTGTCATTGCTGAAATAGACATCAGAGGTGATGACAGAAGAGTAGGGGATGCCCTGACCTTGTGGACGGGGTGCTGCCTCCAAAGGCTTTATCTTGGGTTCGATGGAAATCTGGTCCAGCACCTCGACGGGCGTTTCCTTCTGATGGCCTTTGAAGTAAAAGCCATAACCGCCAGAGAGCATTTCACCTGGCTTCACTCTGTTGTCAGGTCGTTCCGTTACCATCGGGCCACCTCCCCAAGGACGATAGGCGTGGTCACCGATACGGCGAAGATGGAATCCTTCAGTACGAGGGGCATAGCCTACGAAGTCGCCTGCCCAACCACGACCCTGACGGCTGAAGGGAGCAAACCAAGGTGTTCGGCGGGCAGGTCTGGCATCATAGCCATACTCACCGTGTCCGATACGATAGCCATGCAGTCCCATCGCCACACGACCGAAGGCATTGCTGGCAGAAACAAAGTTCTGCGGCATGTAGAAGTCATCCTTCACGATAGAGGCGAAAGTGTTATAGGCTTTCTTGTTCTCGTAGGTGGTTCCCCAGCCCATGAGGTTCTCCACCTGTTTCTCATTCAGTTTGTAGGTCAAAACAGGAGAGTCGTGACCCAATACTATGAGTTCACGACCACCGTCCTTCGCCAAACTGATATGCGCCTGCATACCGTTCTTGCGCAAAACCTCCTGAAGACCTGTCGAGAGATCCAACTCTCGCGGATTAGTATATTTCCGTATTGCCATAGACTACTTGAAATAAAGTACGACGTAGGTGTTACGATTGCCATTGAGCGGTTCGTAGCTGTCGATACCGCCACGATGTTTCTTCTGGATATGAGTCTCGTCAACGCCATGAGCCTTCAGCAGTCCTGCGATATAGTCGGCTCGCTCGACACTCAGGCGTTCGTTGATCTCAGGCGTACCCGTCTCGCTGTCGGCAGCACCAATGATTCGGGCCTGAAGGCCATACTTCTTGATGACTTCTGACACCTCCTTGATATTGATGAACTGTGCGTTCTCTGTCAACTCATGGGTTCCTATCTTAAAGAAGAAATAGATAGGTGCGCCAATGTACTTCTTGCCAGACTTCAGGATGTGCAGGTACTTGTTGGCGGCGATGGCGGTTGAATCTGCCAGACTATCCACGTTGATAGTGTCACTGATGCCATCCCAATCCTTGTTGGCCAAACGCTTACGAAGTGAGTTAAGACCGCTATAGTTATTGCGCTCATGGGCAGCGGTGGACTGTACCGAAGGAACAGTTCCCTTGTTCTGGTTCTGCCATGAGTCGTAATACCTGTTCACCTGGTTCAAATCAACTTCATGGACGCGAGCTTTCTTCCATCCGACTTTACCGATGGTAACGCTCAGACCGATACTGGCCTGCAGCAGATGGTCACCGAGTTTATCAGATGCTCCCTGCCCGTCGAAGTTCTGCCAGGTGGTCGTGGCTCCGAGTTCTCCAGACAAATGCAGACGCTCCGACAGTTGGTAGCGACCAATGAGGCCATAGGAGATAGCGAATGGCTTCTGACCATTATAACTGTTATGAATCAGTCCACATCCGGCGTATGGGATGATGTCCCACTTCTGCATCCCGCCACTATGTGCTGTGAGGTTATACAAGAAGTCCACATGCAGGTTCTGGTAATTACAAGATACCATATTGGCATCCTTCAGTTGCAGACCCTGAAAAGCCAGTCGGCCAGCCACATGAGGCGTGAACCACTTGCCCACCGACACATTCAGTAGCGGTTTCTCACGGTCAAACAAATCACCATGTCCTACTGGCTTACCAATGAAAGCCGATACACCTCCCTTGGCTGAGAGGAACCAATTTGCTCCCCAATCATCGACGGGAGAATCTTGTGCTGCAGCTGTCCCTGCTACGAGACATGCTGCCATTAAAATCATTGTTTTCTTCATTTGCTTAATACCTTTTTAATTTTTTAGCCGCGAAAGTACAACATCTATTTCACTGCACAGACGCACAAAAATTATCATGCTTGAATTAACGTTTCAATTTTCGTCCAGCTGGTCTCATCATCATGCGGCCCATGATGCAACAACGCCTACGATACGCATACTCGTCCTCGTCTTCCTTGCGTCGCCAGCCACTTCCCGGGCCATTACCGCCGCCACCATGATCCTGAGCATACTTTGTAGCACCATCTATCAATCCCGTGAAAATAGCGGTTGCGGCGGCGACAATTGCATTGCCTCTTTCGGCTATGTCTTCGATGAAAGAACCATCTATCAGTCCCTCAAACTCATTCCGCAGTCCAGGCGGCAGTTTCTTGGAGAAGTCGCACAACCTCTGGTGTTCCTTCTGAACCTCTTTGATGGCCTCGCTCCACATCATTGTAGTCATTTCACGCATGGCATCATCCTCCAGTGATGGATTGTTCTTTTCGACCTGCTCATATAGCGAATCGTATGCCTTTTCAAGATTCTCTTTCATGCCTGTCAGTTCCTCTAACTGTGTCATGGCTGCATCGAGTTTTGTTTTCTTGTCGTCCAACTTTGTCTGTATATCGTTGAGCTGGTTTTCTAACTTTTGTTTCTTCTCTTCAAGTTCATCGATGGGAATATGACCATTCTTGTATTCCTCTTCAAGTCCACCAATCTCGGTGATGATTTTCTGCTTCTGCTCTCGAAGATTGATTATCATAGTGGTCAATCCCTTGTAGCGTTTCTCGGCTCTTTTGATTTCGGTTTCCAGATTGTCAAGCCTTCCTTGATTTGCCGTAATCTGTGTGGACTGTTCAGTCATCTTCTGCTCTTGCTCATTGAGGGTTACCTTGCCGGAATCAATCTGTTCCTCCAGCCACTGCATATATGACTTATGCTTGGCATTGGTCGTGGCGATGCTGTCACCACGTTCCAGTCCGTACTTGGCATTTACCTCGGCCAACTGGTCGTGCAGTTCCTTGAACTTACGTGAGCCATCCTCCTTGTTACCGCCAAAGAACTTATTGTAGGAAAACTTGTTCTTTTCTGTGATGGGTAGCAGTGTACAATGGATATGTGGTAGGGTCTCGTCGAGGTGAACGACAAATGCCGCAATGTTATCCTCACCGTAGTTGTCGGCCATGAAGTGATACATGTCCTGTGCCCACTTCTCAATTCCTGGGCAGCGGGTGACCTGAGAATTGTCTGATCCACGTTTGAAATTCACTTCCTGATTGCCGAAGGCCAACTGACGCATCACGTCTCTTGAACCTTCTAATATGATATTCGCAACCGTCCGACGGCGACGCGGATCATCCTCAGAAAGCCCTGCATTGGGGTCGGTGATACCCCTTGCCTTCAGAATTTCCCTAATACGGGTGGGGATGGAGGTGTCTTTATCCACCTCTTTTACTATGCCACCACGGCCAATCTCGAAGTTGAGATGCTCGCGGGTGGGGTCTTGTGTACCTGATACCTTCTTCATATAGGCGTTTTGCTGTCCTACACGAAGGTGTTCGTTACTTTGAGCAACGGTTATACCTTTTCCTGCTCTTAAATCGCATACTTGCTTAGCCATGTTTTTATTCGTTTATTAGTTCAAATGGGGGTCTTGGGGTGTGAACCCTGAGCCTAACCGTCCGAGAGCTTGCTCCAATTCGCTTGCGATTGAGGACGGGCATCTTTGTGGGGCATCTGCCGACAAAGTGCGTATTAGGCTACACCCTTCTGCCCAAGGGCAGTGTGGCACGACCTGGGGCAGACGCGCAAGCGCTCTCCGTTTCAGTCGTCGTACACACTAAAAATCGTTGTCTGTGATATAGTTTAACTTGATTGCCTTTCGGTGGCCTGCCAAGGTCATGGTGACGATGCCAAGCTCCTGTAACTTCTCCAAGAAACGGCTGACCGTATCGCGGTCCCATCCCCAGGCTTTCGAGAACTCGAGGACGCTGCCTTTCATGAACTTTCCGTCACCCGTAAGCAGCGCGATGCGCTGACGCTCCATCAGGTCGCGGAAGGCTTCGAGGCGACTGTACTTCGGCTGTTTCTTCACACCCTGCAGCAGCAGGTTCCAGAGAGCGATGTCTGTGACTATTCGCACCTGGCTGTTTCTAACTGTGTCCTTATCCATGTCGTAATGCTTTTGTGTTTATGCCAGCACATCATCCCGCATAGTGGACTGCGGGATGCCGTCTCCTGTTATGTTGTCGATACGGTCGGGGTAGATGTATGCTGCAAGCAGCACAATCTCCAACATCTCGGTGACGATGATATAGCGGGGCGAGACCATGGCGACGAGCATGGCAACGGCGGCCACGACGAGGAAATGCTTGGGGTGGTCGTGGAGGTAGGTGAGCACCGCGTCGGCCCACTTGTACGAGAACATAGCCAGGCTCATCACTGCGGCCAGGAGTGTAGCGTAGGGGCGGGTCATAAGTGCACCGTAAAGGCCGATGGTCTGTGCGGCATCAGCTGCGGACAGATGACCGTCGTGCATCATCGTGGCAATGGCTGTGGATGCCTGGAAGTCGATGAACTCGAGGGCTATCATCACCATCAGGATGACGAGCGTGAAGAACTTGCGGAAGTTGTTGCTGCGCTTCATACCCTCAAAGAATCGCGTGGCGAATGCAGGTCGCCAGCGCATGGCGAACGTGAACGGCACGGCGGCCATCACGAACATCAGAATCATTTTCAAGTCTATTATACTCATGTTGCTTTATGAATTTGTTAAGTCGTTTAATCTGTTTGTTTTTGTCGTTTGAAAGGTGACTGCCGGTGGCGGTCAGAGGAAGTTGATGAGCAATGCGTCGAGACGCTGCAGCTCCTCGATGTCGAGGTCGGGCTGCGGTTGCTCCAGTCGCTCCAACTCCTGCTTCAGGAAGGTGAAGACGGTTTCGATGGAGGCATAGAAATCGACGTGTATCTCATCGATGATGCCGCACTGGCGTGACGCTATGCGTACCACATACATTTCGTCCTGATAGGGCATGGAGTAGGCGAGGGCCTGGAAGTTGTTGCCGGTCTTGTCGCTGTAGAGGTAGAGTACCTGCAGGAGTAGCTTCGAGACGAGCAGGTCGAGCAGGTCGTCTATCATTTCCTGACGGGTCAGGGGGATGGTCACCGTCGCCTGGTTGCCGTCGTTCAAGGCGGTCAGTTCGAGGTCATCGGTCTTGAACTTTTCCATGCTCTCGGTGGCTTCGAGGAAGCCCATCAGGTTTGCGATGATGCGCTCATCGACTTCTCCAGTTATAATGAATAACATTACAAAACGCTTTTGAGGTAACACTTTAGGAAATACTCGCTCAGCACTGAGGAGAGTTTTTCCGTTTCCGATTTGGGCGAGTGCTCATAGTCTTTGCCGTCAACGTAGGCAAGGAGCATGGGCAGTTCCTCGGCCAAATGTGTCAACGTCTGCTCCTGCTGCGGGGTCAGCATGGCCGTGGCGTAGTTGTCCATCGCCAGGAAAGGCTGAATGAGGAGCCATCGGTAGTTGGCCGACTGCTTGGCATCCAACGGCTTCTGGGCCATAATGTCGTTGCGGCATGTCTCGGCGCTCTGGAGGATGCGGCGGTTAAAGTCGAGGTAATACTGACGCGCCGAACGGAATTCATCGGAGGTCAGCATGGCCTTGCGACTGGCAGAGGTGCCTACCTTCAGTTTTACCACGTCGGCCATCGAGCGCTGCTTGGCAAGTGCAAGACGGGTGATGACCATCCTGAAGCTGTCGGTTACGGCAAAGAACTCCGAGGCGAGTCGGGCATCGTTCTGGAGTGTGGAATCCCGCACCATCAGGGTGAGTGTAGAGTCCTGCAGTTCCTGCCAGATGTTGATGCGGGCCACCAGTTCGTCGATGGTGGCATCCTTCTGGTCCTTGACTGTCGCCAACTCCTGATGACAGGCGGCTATGGCCTCCTGTGCATGGTCGAAGTCGAACTTCTGTTTCTTACTGTTGCAAGCCGTCAGACCTGCAATCATCGCTGCACCTATTAATATAATAAGGTGGCGTTTCCATTGTGGATTTCTCTGTTTCATTTCGCTGTTTGTTTCTTTATCGCTTTCGCGGCGCAAAACTACAACAATCTGCTGGCTCAGGCCTGCTGTTTCAGTTTTCTTGCGTGAATTAACAATTCACGAATGGAATCCAATCTGAATTGTTAAACCAGGAATGATAATTTCGTAAGGCAGATGGTTCCATCGGTTTGCAGTTCCTTTGCAGGAAAAAACGATATGATAGTATGTATTTGTGAGAAGCCTTCGGTGGCCTTAGAGGTCGCCAAGGTGTTAGGAGCGAGAACGAAGAAAGAAGGCTATTACGAGGGTAATGGCTATCAGGTAACGTGGACTTTCGGTCACTTGTGTGAACTGAAATCGCCGGATAAGTATTATCCTCAGTGGAAGAAGTGGAGCATGTCTGTGTTGCCGATGATTCCACCCCAGTACGAGGTTGAGCTTATCAATAACCCCGGTATTAAGAAACAGTTCAAGGTCATCAAGGATCTGTATAAGAAGGCCGACAGCATCGTGAACTGCGGTGATGCCGGTCAAGAAGGTGAACTCATCCAACGGTGGGTGATGCAGCTCGCGGGAGTTAAGTGTCCCGTCAAGAGATTATGGATTTCGTCGCTGACAGAAGAAGCTATCCGTCAGGGATTCCAGAATCTGAAACCTCAGAGCAATTATGACTCGCTCTTCGAGGCAGGACTGGCCCGCGCCGAGGGTGACTGGCTGTTGGGTATGAACTGCACCAGACTTTATACTCTCAAGTATGGTCAGTACAAACAGCTACTTAGTGTTGGGCGTGTGCAGACTCCGACATTGGCGATGATCGTCGCCCGTGACAATGAGATTGAGCATTTCGTGCCAAAGCCCTACTGGACGTTGGCCACGAAATACCGCGATACGGTGTTTACCAATGGGGCTTTCCAGACTCAACAAGCTGCTGAAGAAGCCTTGGCCGTAGCCCGTCGCAGTCCTTTAATTATAAAAGATGTGCAGGAGAAACGCAGCAGTGAACTACCGCCACAGCTCTATGACCTCACGGCGCTTCAGGTCGATTGCAATAGGAAGTTTGGTTTCTCTGCCGATACGACGTTGAAGAATCTGCAGAGCCTATATGAGAAGAAACTGACCAGCTATCCGCGTGTCGATACCCGTTTCCTGACGGATGATATCTTTCCCAAATGTCCTGGCATCATCGCTAACCTGACCGAAGTTTGTGCTGGAGCACGACCTTTGGTAGGCCATCAGCTGCCAAAGAGCAAGCGGGTGTTCGACAACAGTAAGGTGACAGATCATCATGCTATCATCCCGACTGGTGACACTCGAAACCTTGGCACCCTCAATGACTTTGAGCATAAAGTCTATGACTTAGTAGTCCGTCGCTTTTGTGCGGCGTTCTATCCGGCTTGCGAATATGCCAATACAACTGTCTTGGCCAATGCTGGTTCTCTTACGTTCAAGGTCACAGGTCGTACCATCCTCTCCGGAGGTTGGCGTGCTGTTTATGGTAAGGAGCTTATAGACGATGACAGTCAGAGCAATGAGAAGGTAACCCTCCCGTCATTCATGGTTGGCGAATCTGGTCAGCATACTCCTTCCATCGAGAAGAAGATGACCACTGCACCCAAGCATTATACTGAGGCCTCACTTCTTCAAGCAATGGAAACCGCAGGAAAGTTCGTCGATGACGAAACATTGAAGGAGGCCATGAAGGAAAACGGCATTGGCCGTCCATCAAGTCGCGCCTCCATCATTGAGACACTGGTGAAACGTGGCTATGTTCGGCGTGATCATCGCAACTTGATTTCCAATCCTGAAGGTCGAAATCTGATAGCACAGATTCATTCAACTCTGCTGAAGAGTCCTGAACTCACTGGCCAATGGGAACACAAACTGCGCCAGATAGAACGAGGTAGTTATTCTCTTCAGGACTTCATGCAAGAACTGGAGCACCAACTTGTGACTATGATTAAGGAGGTACAATCCACATAATCAGCTCGTTTTTGTGGAATAAACTGTGTGCAACAAACGGATTTGCACAGATAACGATAAAAAAAGGTATAATTTTTCGTTTAAATGAAATAATTGTTGTATATTTGCACTCGCAATATGGCATAATTTCGTTTAAAGCGAATATTTGCATGAGCAAAAGCGCATCGACGTCGCAAGTTGAAATCTGCAAAAATCAAAAGACCGACAATGATGTGCCAACGTGGATATTGTACCCAAACGGGAACACGATATTCCATGCGTGGTGCGTTTTGTGAGGGTCGACGGTTTTGCAGAGCCTAACTTGCCTCTAGAAATGGCACCACGCTTTTTAACTAAGAACCAGCCTGTGAATGGTGCAACGGGCTATCCTAATATAAAGAAGGTATGAAGGATGGTAAAGTAACAATAGCAGAAATAGGTCCCCGGCTGAAGCTCATTCGGCAGGAGTTGGGAATCACGCAGAAACAGTTGGCACAGGATTTAGATATGAACCAGGCGATTCTGTCTAAATTCGAGAATGGCGGTATGGTCTATGCATCGGTGTTGCTTGATGTACTATGCTATTTCCGCGACAGGATCAATATCAATTATCTGCTCCAACCAGGCGATGACTATAGCTTGAATGATGAACGTCATCGCTTCTCTAATGACAAAGTCCGGGATATAGTTCTCGACAATCGTCGTCGATTCGCATTAGAGGAACTCCGAAAGATTTCTGGAGAATACAGTCAAAAGTGCGAGGAAATCATCAACAACACTATAGACTTCTGTAAGTCTGAGCCAGAGTAACATGAATGCGTTTATTTCGCTACAGCACCATAATTGTGACGATGTTTAGCGGAATAAACGCTATTCTTTTAGGTGTTCTGCTTACACTCTATTTATCATAATTCATATTCTCGGTGAAAGTTGAAAAGCCGAAAATCGACGTCTTAGGAATTGCACATAATTATTGTTATGATAAATTGAACTTTTAGGCACCCTCCCATTCGGGTCGCTGACGATATGTCTATATTTGGCCAAATGGCGGCAAAGATGCATTGATTTGGCCAGTTATAAACACTCTTTTCATTTGTAGTCTTTCTAATAAATCTTCTGCAATAGTTGGCAATAATTATCCAACTTTACTGTTAGATTATTGTAGAATGCTGCTTCCTTATGCCCATGAGCATTCCAATAATCCTGATACTCGAATTGTTAAGAAATGATAATATTACGAGGTTTATTACAGTAACCTGAAATTTTTCTGCTATCTTTGCACGCAAATTTGGGAGTTTTTTCATATAAATAAAATTTAATGAGCAAATCTCACTTGGTCACAAACAATCTTCAACCGCAGTTTGAGAAGTTCGGCATCTCAGAGTGCGAGTTTTGGAACCTTTCGTGGAAGGACATGAACCGACTGACGCAAGGCAAAACCATTGACGTGACGCTAAAAGCAGAAAACGGTGAAGGCAAAACTATAGAAAGAGTTGGCCGACTGAGGATGCAGAAGAACCCTGACGGCAGCGTAGAAATGAAGGTTTACTACCGCAACGATGAAGTGAAATCGGATGAATTAAAGCTGTCGAAGAATGACCTGGAAAAGATACAGGAGCAAGGTGTAATCTACACGGAGCTGAACATTGGTGGCAGCAGGAATAGGTATTTCGTGCAATTAGATAGAGAGACCAACTGCCTGCTGTATGAAAAAGCAGATCGTATTGGGCAGAACATTCCTGAAGACATTTTCGGAGTGAAGATAGACCGTGAATTACGTGACCAGATACGTGAAGGGAAACAGGTTACAGTGAAAAGCGGTAATAAAGAATATACAATAGGTATTGACCTGCTGTCGGAAGGTGGATTCAGTGTCAGTGAAAAGCGAAAAGAGGAATAGTATGATTGATTATAAGGAAGCAAAGAAGAAAATAAGTATCATCAGCATACTAAGGGACTGGGGCTACAAGTTCGACAAGTCGAAGGGAAAAATCAGTCCAAACTTCGTGCTGCGAGATGAACACGGTAAGGAGATTGACCGCGTGATCATCACCAACCCCAAGAAATCAGAGGAACAGGGGTACTGGAGGCGCGACGGCGGGAAAGGAGACCTTATTACGTTCATCAAGGAGAACCTGAACCAGTTTGGTGTGGTAGGACGCAACGAGACGGACACAGTGACAAAGGTCTTGGCGAAGTTGATGAACATTGAGGAGGAGAAAGAACAAAAAAGGAAGGAGAAGGCATCTGCAGATACCTCTGAGCAAGATTTGTTTGAAGACTGCGAATTGGATCAGTGGCTCGATGACAACGGTATTCGTGAGGCAAAGGAGTTTGACCTGGCACAATGGGAGCGACAGTCAGGGACGGAGCATATCGACGATATGATGGGATTCTTCACTGGCCGAGGAATCACACATGAGACGGTCGAGGACTTTGCTGAGTTTATCGAACTGGTGAAGAACAAAGGCCAGATGCCAGACGGTGCCCCCTACCCTACGAATATCGCATTCCCCTACAGAGTGCCTAGAAGTAACTGCATTGCTGGTTACGAACTGAGAGGATTCGGCGGCTTCAAAGGAAAGGCCGAGGGAACGAATAGCCGGAGCGGATTATGGCTTGCAGACTTCTCTGGTGGCAGACCCAGCAGAGTGAGAAAGGTATTCTTCTTCGAGAGTGCGCTCGATGCGATGGCCTTCTATCAGCAGAAACAGGAAGAGCTGTATCTGGAGCAATGCGTATTTGCATCGACAGGCGGCAGTTTCTCTGACCTGCAAGTGAAGGGAACAATGGATTATTTCGCCAGAGCTACAGCCGTCGACTGCTTTGACAATGATCTGCAGGGACGTTTGTATGGATGTCGTATGATAGCATTACTCGAAGGACAATGGAAGATGGACGACCTGAAATGCGAGGTGAAGAACGGCATCGTGAACTTTAAGATCGGCAATCGTAATATGCAAATTGCAGCAGCCCTCTTGGATATCGACACCTTCCGGGCCATGACAGGACTTTATAAGAACAAGGTGGAGGAATGGATAGCTCCTGACGGATATAAGGACTGGAACGATGTCCTAATGAAAGAACAAAATAGGTAACAGATAGGTAAAAAGATTGAATGATGAATAGATATAACGAGACTGGCACTATCATCAATTTTAGTGCCAGAACCTATATGAACCATAAGTGCATCTGTACTTATGCAAGCGATGATGAAAAGTTTCACGCCATTATTGATGATTATGGTGTTATGTATAGCCCTGATGGAAAACGGCTGCTCGATACTGTCCGTCAACTGAAACACTACGAGGTTCCAGAGGGCGTGGAGGTCATCTGCGACGGAGCGTTTTGCTTTAGCGGGCTGGAAAGCATAAAGTTACCCGATTCACTGCTGGCCATCGGATGTAATGCCTTTGGCAACACAAGACTGACGGCACTCACCATCCCAAGGAACGTGCGACATATCGCGCCTGTGAATCCTATCGCCACCAATCAATTGTTGCTTGACAAGTTCGAATGTCTATCACCATACTTCAAAGTGGTCAAAGGTATTCTCTACAGCAAGGATAACGTCATATTCTATGGAGCAGTGACAGAAGACTATCCAGAAGAACTTGAGATTCTTGAAGGTGTAAAGGTTATCGCCAATGGTGCTATGAGTCATCGCGCACATCTTAGATCTGTATCTATACCAGATTCTGTTACCGTTATGGGTGACGGCGCTTTCCATTGCTCTGGGGTGAAGAAAGTGAAGCTGTCAAAGAATATCGACCGTATTCCAGCAGAATGTTTTTACGACTGCCGGCTGGAGGTTTTTATCGTTCCTGAAGGAGTTGTAAATGTCGATGATAGTGCGTTGGGGCATAACGATAATCTTATAACCGTCATCTTCCCAAAGACATTGAAGAATATGGGGTATAACGTGTTTAGTGGTTGTCCGTCACTTACACGTATTTCAGGTCCGAGAAAATCAAATTTCATGAACTTGAAAGATATGCAGAAAGCCGGTCTAAGAAAGGGAGTTCGTAGTACGCGCGAGAACTGTATCATCGATAGCTACGAAAGCAACATGGAAGGTGTTACGATGCACCTACACAATTAGGCAATAAGGCTTCAAACCAGTATCTTGAAGGTGACCTCTCCCCCACCCTCTTCATAGGTGAAGGAAAGGTCACTTTTATTTTCTGCTTTCAGTGCGTCGAGTTCAGATTTGACATCATTGAGGATGTTTTGAATCGTGGGTGCAGGCTGAGCTTTCTTTGTAGATGTACGACTCAACTCCAGGCTATTACTATCTTGATTCATCTGTGCCTCTAATTCCTTTAATGGAATCCTATGTTCACCTTCATTTCGCCAACTGGCAAGCATAAGATAGATCTGCTGGCTGTATCGTGACTTACACGCCAGGAAAGCATCTTTACTCAATTCACAATATCCATACTCTTTTGATATGATATGATGTACAACATCTTTATCCAACTGGATCATGAAATCTTTACTATCTCCCTCTTCGAAGAACACAGTACCAAGGCGATGATAACGATGATAAGACTCATTATTGAGCGTGCTTGGAATAATGACAGGAATGAGAGAAAGCGTAGATAAGCGGGAACGGAACTTAGAATAATCTGCTCTACGAATACCTAAATCCTTATAGCGGATAGACAGAATGATGTCCTCCTGAATTCCAAACAAATCTATCTGAAGCCCTTCACGAATATAAGGCTGTAATTTATCAATGATAGCGAGCAATACTTTGTTCTGCCAGTAGTCATAACCCTGGCGCATCATAATAACAGTCATAGGGACGATTAGTGACTCTCCCCTACCCTGCTCTTTCTTCGATTCTCGCTTCGTAGGCATCTCTATAACCCTTTATAACTTGCAAATTTACGAAGAAAAAATCAATTGATTGAAAATATCGCCAAAATTTTAAGGTTATTTGTAATAGGAATGGGGTGTTAATGGTCTATTGGAACTCCCCTACCCTACCCTATTTTGGGGTCAAAAAGTAATATGTAGTAGTTCATAATTCATGTATTTCGAATCTCATGTGTTATTTTTTCTTTATTAAAGTATATATTTTCTCTTTATTAAAGATATATATAACAATTATGGCCGAATAATATATTCAAGACAATTCTTTTAAAAAAATAGATTTATAAATTAGTGATGTTATATATTGCTATATTTCAAATATTTAAGTAACATACATTTAATAAAGAATTTATTTTATATATATTAAAGAGTAATATTTTATATTTAATATATAATATTATTTGTATTTAATAAAGTATATATTTAATAAATAATAAAGAAATAATTCTCTTCCCTACCCTATCACTGTATTGACATCGTTGGTCTTCATGCATGTCAACTTGCCTACACGATTAGAACGATCATACCCAAAGACAAAGAAATGGCTGCAATTTTATGTCCAGCAAAATATGCATTCTAGAAAAATAACAGAGAAATTTTGGTGTGGCATGACAGATTGAAGAACAACGGCTACAGAACTCGGGATGAAAAATGCGTCATTCACAGAACTTGATTGCCTGAAGACACTCTTCCATAACAGCACTAAAATCATCCGACAGAAACCTGTACGTACTTATTATATATTAAAGATGATACCTTATTATATAATAAAGGATAAACTATAGTCTTTATTAAAGAGCTATAGATTGTGAATATTAAAGACAATCTATTTACTTTATTAAAGTCTATACATTATATTTATTAAAGTTTATAATTTATCTTTCTTAAAGATTAATATGAGATAATAATAAAGATTATATTTTGTATTTATTAAAGAACAAATGAGTCGACTCCATACGCCACATCGATTCTGACATACTTTATATTTATTAAAGATAAAATACTAAAAGTCTTTATTTTCAGGCATATCCGACATTTAATCTGCATAAACTCTTCATATAGATTAAAGACAGGCGCAAGTATTTAATAAAGATAAAATACTGATATTTATTAAAGAGAAATATAGGTCTATATTAAAGACAAGATATTTTCTTTATTAAAGGTTTTATTTCGTAATTATTAAAGAATATAGTTAATAATTATTAAAGATGATATTTGTTTGTATAATAAAGATAAAAGGATTGCTCTTTATTAAAGATTATTATTTATCTTTGCGACACATTTAAACGCAACGAAGTATGGCTATCAAGAAGAAAGGTAACACGGGGTTCCTGAATGGAACGACAGTAGAGAAGCTCGATAACATCGTGCAAGCTCAGAGTGAGGCTCCAGCAGCCAATTCTACAACTGAAGCGACACCTATAGCTCCAGAAGTCACTGAAACGCCTGAAAAACCGCAGGAAAATGCTCCTGTGGAAGCTCAGTCTAGCCCTGAATCAGCTCCAGAAGCTCGTAAACCGCTTACTTTGGAAGATGTGATGGCTTCTGAGGATCTTATCAAGCAGGTAGCACAGCAGATTATCAAACAGGGTGGTGCCAAAGGCATTGAGTTTGAACATCCCAAGCAAGGCCGTCCCCGTAAAGAACTCATCAAGGGTATTGACGAGGTATCTGTCAATCTACAACTGCCTGAAACTTTGGTCAAAGCGCTGCGTAAGAAAGCAAAGGAGGAGAAGAGAACTATCAAGGAGCTTATTGGCTATGCAGTGATGAATGCGTATCCAGAACTGGTTTAAATGATTATGACTATGGCAACAACAAAGAAAACAAGGATTATAACCGTCGTCAACCACAAGGGTGGGGTAGGGAAGACCATGACTGCGGCAAACCTCGGTGCCGCCCTCGCTAAGATGGGTAAAACCGTACTATTGGTAGATGCTGACGGACAGTGTAACCTGACCATGCAGAGCGTTGAGGAAGTAACTGTTCCTACGCTCTCAGACTACTTAAACAACGACGATATAGAAGTGAATCCACAGCAGGTTTCAAAGAAGCTGTTCCTCATTCCAGGATCAACGGCTTTGGATGCTGATTCACACAACATCGAACTCTCTATCGAGGAGGATGCTGGTGCTACGAAATACATGTCAGAATGGCTTGAAAAAGTGAAGGGTGAGTATGACTACGTTATCATCGACTCTGCTCCTGGTTCCGGCGCTATGCTGGTCAACGTTATAGTGGCAGCTGACGAGCTGATAATACCCATCGCAGACAAGTTCTCGATTCCTGGAGCAAAGAAGCTCACGCAGATTATACGTGCGAATAACAAAGAGGTTCGTGGCCACTATCTACTCACCAAACAGACGAAGTGGGGTGTCAGCAAGCAGATCAAGGAACTACTGCTCACACAGGCCCCAGAGAACCTGTATCACACGGCTATCCGTCAGTGTGAGGAGCTGAATAAGGCTGCAGCATGTGGCATGAGCATCTTTGACTACAATCCCAAATGCAACGGTGCCGAGGATTACATGGCACTGGCAAAAGAGATAAACAAGGGTACGAAGGATAAAGATATGCCATTTTAGTCAAAAAAGTGGAAAAAGTTCCCTTTTTGTTCCAAAGGTGCTTTACTCGAATGTGAGGAAAGTACCTTTTTTGTGGCGGTGATAGCTTGAAACGCCTACATAGGCAAGATTTCCAAAGATTCCAAAATAAAAGCTTTTTTGAACCATATAGGGTAGGGGAGAGGTTGCTACACTCTTCATAATTAGTTGAAAAACTACTAAATTTGTCAAGATTTAGAAATTTGAAGTGAAAAAGTTCCCTATTTGTGGCGCAAAAGTTCCCTATTTGTGGCGGGTAAAGATAAATGTTACTAATTTGTGGCGATGACGCTCCTTTTTTGTGGCGGCAGGGTTACGAAATTGTGGCGATGAAGTTCCTAAGTTGTGGCGCAAATGTTACCAAATTGTGGCGGCAAATCATTGAAAAACCCTGTAAATAAAGGCATTTCACATTCTATATAGTTCTAATACTTGATTTTAATAAGAAAGAAAACTATCTTAAACAAGATTTTTCAACGGTAGGGAAAAGAAAAGGGAAAGGAATGAATATATATACGCTATAAAGCGGAACAAATCTGTGCACCTAATGCGGATTGAAGCCCAGTAGACAGAGGCTATCGAGCCGAAAAACGGAACAAAATAGGAACAATCTGATGAAAAAGCCACGAATTAGTGGCGGTTTAGCTGAAGTCGAAGACACAAAGCGGAACAAATTAATGCACTTTGATGTAGGCGAAAGCCTCTATAAATGGCCGATTCAGCGATTTAGCGGAACTAAAAAGGAACATTTTGGCGAGTCGAAAAATTGTAGATTTCTGTTTACTGAAAGTAAACTATAAGAGCGCATTAAAGCGGAACAGAATCGTGCAAGTTCCCTTTTTGTGGCGATAAAGCCATCAAGCGGAACAAAATCATGCACCTCAATGTAAGGAAAAAGAGGGTATCGAGGTGTTGAGCGGAACAAAAAAGGAACACTCTGGAGCGGAACAAAATCGTGCACCTCATATCCTGTTTTTGAGGATAGATAGGCTTTTAGACGTTGTGATTAACATTTTTTATTATTCGAGCATGAAAGCGGAACAAAATCGTGCACCTCAACCCCTCGTCAGACCGCATATGCAGTAGAGTTTTGGGCGTTTTGCGGAACAAAAAAGGAACATTTTCGAAGCGGAACAAAATCGTGCACCTAAAAATGATAATATCTGACTATCAGTCAGTTAGTTAAGCCACAATCGGAACAAAATAGGAACATTCTAAAACACATGTTCCCTTTTTGTGGCGGTAAAAAAATAGTCTCGTTAAAATTTGGTTGTTACGCAGAAAAAGCGTACTTTTACAACCGAAATTGAACGTTCGACATCAAATTATCATTAAAAATGGCTACCGCTAAGTCAACAACAACAAATGAAGGAGCATCTGCCAAGCAGACGAAGCCCAAGAAGAAACCTGGACGCAAGAGCACGAAAGTGAAGCTGCCTGAAGGACTCATACCCATCGAGGAAGAGACCTGGCTGTTGGCTCCGTTAACGCTCACCCTGATGCGCCACAACTATACGTCGGTGCAGAACAAGGTACTCATGTCCATTTTGGAGTGCCTGCAGAATATCCTTCGCCAGATGCTGAATGCTGGTAATGGAGTGTCGAGCTTAGCCACCGTCCAGCGCGGTGAGATTGCCAACGAGAAAGGTGGCCTGTCGTTCAATCTCGATTTTCGCAGTTTCGGCATCGACCGCAACCACTACAATGAACTCCGCAGTTCCTTGAAGATGCTGCCTGCCATTCCCGTCGAGATTCCCTTCAAGTCGAAGGAGGGCAAGCGCTATCGTAAGGTCACCAGCCTGTGCGATGTCTTCATCCCTGAAGAGAAGTACAAGACCTACGTCGTGGTGCATATTGACAAGGAGGTGGCCGAGAAGTTGGTGACGTTCGAACTTGGTTGGCATCGTCTGGGTAAGGAAGTCGTGACCAGCAGTAACAACAAGTACACTCAGCGTATCTATATGTATATCACGGCCTGGACGCGAGTAGGGCGCAGTGTGATGTCCTCTCAGGAACTCCGCAAGTGGCTTCAGTTGGAGGACAAGTATCGTGAGTTCCGTAAACTCGCCGCCCGTGTGCTCGACCCCGCTCAGAAGGAATTAGAAGAGCTGGCCCGTGCCGGTTATTGCGACTGTTACTTCACTTATGAGAAGAAATACACGGGCTACAAGAAGGCTGGTGAACCCGACCAGATTGAGTTCCGTATTTACAAGTCTCCAAAGTTGGTGAACAATGAAGATCAGGCAGTCTTTGACCGTCAGTATGAACAGCTTCAGAATATGATCATGAAGCACTTTGGTTTCACACAGCGTGAGATAGAGAGCCTGATGAAGCGCATTAACGAGCAGAACATTCAGGAGATGATTACCAAAGTTTCCACCATTTACATGATGGTACATGATGATAAGAAGGGTGAAATCAAGGACATCAAGGCTTACGTCTATAAGGCGATGGACAACTTCTTGAATGAAACAATGGATACTTACGAGGAGATTAAGGACTGATTTCTTGTCGGAGCAATGCATCGGAACAAACGAGATTATCTGTTCCTTAATGTTCCTTTTAAATATAAAACTTTGTCAATTTGCGAAAAATTGAAATGTTAAATTCCTAAATAAAAGAATTATCCGAGTACCTTTGCAACCGAATTTTAAACATTTGGTATTATGCAGGTATATAAGGTAATTAAGACAGAGCATGTCAGGAAGCGTCCAAAATGGTTGATGAGATTCCTGATAAAGATTCCCACCGAACTTTACGAAGAGACCACATCTACAGAGACAGCAGCAGGCAACCTCCGTGCCATCGGACAGTTTGTTCTGGACTCTGGTGTATTGGAAAAGCGCAAGGGTCTGCAGTTGCAGCAGCGCGATGATATCGTGAGCATTCATAGTTCACGAGGCAGGATGTATGTTCGGTTCTCTATCAGCGAGTGTCGATGAGTGACGGATTGAACCAGCGTTTTTTTCATATCGGCGATGCCAGCATCCGTTTCGTCACCCCTTTGGATGAAAACGGATTGGAAATGCTGGAGTCTGTTGGATTTCCACAGGATGTTGTGCCAATAACGCAGATGAAGCATGTGGAACTGTTGTGCCACAACCGCATCTGCCATGGTGTAGGCATCAAAAACAAGCATGGCGGTATGGAGTTCTTCAGTAGTGACCTTCCGATGACGCTACCCATCACCATTGATGAACCAGGCACAGTCTGCATCCCCTTCAAGAAAGCTATCCGTTGTAAACGGTGTTGCCTGTTTGTCGACTTGTTCGACTATTTGGCTTATAAGACACTGCTGCTAAAGGAACAGGGTAGGGGACTGCCTGAACGTTGTGACTGTATTGTACTGAACGACTACAGGAACCTGATGGATCTTTTGCTTGATATCGAGTATTATGAGCATGTCAGCTGCTGTTTTCCGACCTCACAGACGGGGAAGGTACTTGCGACGACTGTCATGCGTAGGTTCAAGAAGTCTATTAACTGTGACTACCTCTATGAAGGCTACGACAATCTTCTGGCATTGGCAAATGAGGTTGTGAACCGACACAAAAACGACCACATATATGTATAAGGGCGTTATCAACTTTATCAGACGTGATTGCGACCTTGACCATACTCCTGAGTACTGGCAGGGTGAGAGCTATAGCGAACGCATCAAGACCATTCAAGCGGTGGTGCAGGAAAAGACAACGTATCTACCAACCAAGAAGTTGCAGTCTGTGCGCGAGGGTGTTTTCAAGGTGCCGTCAACAATCACTGTTGAACAGTTGGTGGATCTCTCAAAGGCATTGCGGCGTTGGTATAAGATTGATTGTTTTCAGATAGCTATTAACCGCACAGATAACACGGCCCACATGCTGTTTGACTGGATTGACCGTGAAACAGGTCAGAGCATCTATTACAATACCAGCGAAAGCATCATCCTGACAGTGTTCGTGCTGCGGTTCCTCAATCTCCCCAAGCCGGAGAATACGCGAACCTGGTTCCGTTACGACTTGTTGTGGGAGTATTACGAAGACCCGAAGATCTTCGACCATTTTCTGGACTTCCTAAAGCATAGCAGACCTAGCAAGCGAATCTATCGATTGGCATACGAGATGAAAACCTTCTCTGAGCTGCTATGTAAGGGATTGGTGAAGTGAAGACATATATATAATATAAATAGTAGATATTATTTTTCATACGGTTTAAAAGATTAATAAAAAAAGGATAACCGAAGTCTTAGCAATCTGTAAGACAAGGGGCGATACAACTACCTGTGACGGGCGGTTGTATCGCTTTTTTTGTGCCTTTTGGCGAAGATTTCAATCATGAAGTGTTAAGTCATGATAGGAAATTTTCTCAGGCATCCTATGTCCTCGGAAAGCTGTTATTTTGCAGCCGTAAAACTAAACAGACATGGGAGCATTTACAATTTATGCAATGGTAGTGACAGGCCTTTACATCCTCTACATGGGTGTGACGATAGCCTTCGATCTACATGGAAAGAAAGATAAGAAGAAAGAGGACGTCGAGGAGTTCAACACCGCCGATGCCGGAGAGGAGAAGTCGACTGTCATCGATGAAACAGCGGAGGGCTTTGTCGTTAGGAATGGCGATGATGACACTCAGGGCGACTTAGACAATTCTGACAGTTCTGATAACGCTGCTCAAAGTCAGCAGATGCTGCAGGGTGATGATGACGATGTGGCCCAGGAAGAGCAACCGGTAGAGGATAATCCTGATGACGAGGATCTATTGAACCAGGAGAGTGAGGCCAGTGTGCATCAGTTTGAGGAGCTGAAGGAATCAGTCCAGGAGAAGATGATAGTGGCTCGTCCGAAGTACCAAGAAGAGTTTGACAGCAGGGAGTATCATATTGCCTCCAGTCAGCCGATGGACAAGCCGATGCAGATGTACCGAACTATGAAGGCAAACAACAGAAAGTGAGACGATGGGCATGACGAAGTTGTTCTTAGTGACAATCAGCAATGGCGGTACGAATTATTCGCTGACGGCTCAGGCACTCGCCGAGATGACTGACGAGGTGGTGCTGACGATGGGCTATGTCGTAGGCTTACTCTATGCCGTTGCAGCTCTGCTGGCCATCTACAATGCAACAGTCATCTATATCAAGTTGCAGGCAGGCGAGGGCGGTTTCACCAAGGCTGTGCTGATGATGCTTGGAGCCGTGATGTTCCTGATAGGCGCAACGATTGTGCTGCCGGCGTTCTTCGGCTATCACTTCGGCTCGTCGGGATTCTCCCCATTCGATTAGACAATACATTTTTTATTATAAAAACTAAATTAATCAACCAACACAAAAATGAAGAAAAGTAAGTTTAGTAAGGCCGTTTCTGGCATCCTGAATGGAGCCGTCGGCATGTGTGAGAAAGCAGTGAAGTCACCCCGTTTTGGAATGGTGCTGGCAATGCTCTGCATGGTAAGTGTAACGTTCGCTCAGAACTCTGCTGGCGATTATTCCGCCGGTACTACGGCTCTTGGAACCGTGACCACGGAGATTGCGAAGTACGTGCCTGTGGCCGTGAAGCTGTGCTATGCCATCGCTGGTGTCGTAGCCGTAGTGGGTGCTATCAGTGTGTACATCAAGATGAACAACGAGGAGCAGGATGTCAAGAAGAGCATCATGATGCTCGTGGGTGCTTGCATCTTCCTGATTGCAGCAGCCCAGGCTCTGCCTCTGTTCTTCGGCATCGGTGGTGAATGATGACTGGTGCAGAACATCTCGATTACCAAGTTTTCAAGGGGCTTCAGCGGCCTCTTGAATTCTTGGGTTTTCAGGGACGCTACATCTACTGGGCTGCGGGAACGGCTGGCGGTGCCATCGTCGCGTTCATCGTCGGCTATGTGGCCATCGGTTTCGTCGCTGCCCTGATCATGTGTACGGCTGTCCTCGCCTTTGGCGGTGTGATGACATTCCTGAAACAGCGGAAGGGTCTGCACTCCAAGAATGAGGAGAAAGGTGTGTTCGTGCTGCGTCGGACGAGGGAGTTTTAGTATCTCTCAGACATAGACGGACACGGAGTGAAAGGAGGAATATAAACAGAGAATAACAGAATGACATTAATAGTAATCTTAGGTTTTATTTTGTTCCTTGCCGGAATGGCCGTCAGCGTCTATGCCTTTGGCACCGGCGGCAAGCGTGCCAATACGTTCAAGGACATTTATTTCTCGATAGAAGATGTGGATGGGGTAGGGGTTCTGTACACCAAGACGGGCGAATATTCGGCCATCCTGAAGATGGAGAACCCCGTACAGAAGTACAGTGCCGACACAGACTGTTACTATGATTTCACGAACCTGATGACGGCGGTAGTCCAGACACTTGGCGAGGGCTATGCGCTACATAAGCAGGACGTGTTTGTGAGGAAGAGCTTCGACGGTCGCGCCCTGCAAGTCAGCGACAGCGGCAAGTTCCTCTCCAATGCCTATTTCCGCTTCTTCAATGGCCGTCCCTATATTGAGGGATGCACGTATCTGGTCATCACGCAGGAAAGCAAGAAAAGTGCGTTGCTGAGCTACGACAATAGCAAGTGGCGCGACTTCCTGGTCAAGATCCGCAAGGTGGCCGACCAGCTGCACGATGGCGGCATCAAGAGTGCCGAGTTCTTGAACGTGCAGCAGGCCCGCGAGTATGCCGACCGCTTCTTTGCCCTGAACTTCCGCGATGCCCATTTCTCGATGACCAACTTCAAGGTGGACAGCGAAGCCATTCACATGGGCACTCGCCAGTGCAAGGTCTACAGTCTGCTGGATGTCGATTCCGTCGGACTGCCCGGTGTGCTGCGTCCTTACGTCGATATGACAGTGAACAATGCCGTGATGCCCGTTGACCTGATGAGCGAGATAGACCATATCCCCGATGTGGACACGGTTGTCTATAACCAGGTCATCTTCCTGCCCAACCAGAAGCGTGAGTTGGCATTGCTCGACAAGAAGAAGAACCGTCATGCGAGCATTCCCAATCCATCGAACCAGATGGCCGTCGAGGACATCAAGCAGGTGCAGGAGGTGATAGCACGAGAGGGAAAACAGCTCGTCTATGCCCACTATAACCTCATTGTGGCGATGGATGCCCAGAAAGATATGCAGAAGGTGACCAACCATCTGGAGAATATCTTCAGTCGTCAGGGCATCCATATCTCGAAACGTGCCTACAACCAGCTTGAACTCTTTGTGGCCTCGTTCCCTGGCAATGTCTATCGTCTCAGTCAGGACTACGACCGTTTCCTGACACTTTCGGATGCTGCCTTGTGCCTGATGTACAAGGAGCGTCAGACGCATGGTGACGATACGCCCGTGAAGTGTTACTATACTGACCGTCAGGGTGTGCCGATGCCTATCGACACAACAGGTAAGGAAGGAAAGATAAAGTACACCAACAACTCGAACTTCTTTGTTCTTGGCCCGTCTGGTAGCGGTAAGTCGTTCTTCATGAACACAGTCGTGCGTCAGTATTACGAGCAGAATACCGATGTGGTGATTGTCGATACAGGTGACAGTTATGAGGGACTGTGCAGCTATTTCGGTGGAACATATATCTCTTATAGCAAGGAAAAGCCCATCTCCATGAATCCCTTCAAGGTGACTGAGACGGAGTACCTCCAGAACTTCGGTGAGAAGAAGAACTTCCTGATGTCGCTGATATTTCTCATCTTCAAGGGCAGTCAACAGCCCACGAAGATTGAGCAGTATATCATCGAGCGAACCATCATCGAGTATTATCGTGAGTTTTTTACTCCCTTCGAGGGCTTCTCCGAGGAAGAGAAGAAAGAACTCCATCAGACGCTGGTGATTGCAGCCAAGAGCAATGGCGAGTATGAGAAATACGAGGAAGAGCTGCAGGCGCGCAACGGCACTGGCTCCTACGACGTAACGGATGAAGAGCGTGCGAAGTATGAGCGTAACAGCCGACTCTCTGAGAAGTTGCAGGCCGTGGTTGATGACGCAGCCAGTACGGAGGGAGAGAAGAATGCTGCCCGGAACCAGTTGCAGCGACTGACTCCTGAGATTGTCGAGGGCAAGTTCTTGGAAAAGATCGAGCGCGAGATTGCCAAGCGTGAGCAGCAGCGCAAGAGCTTACGGGTCCGGGAACTGTCGTTCAACAGCTATTACGAGTTTGCCCGTCAGCGTATTCCTCAGATTATCCATGAGGACAGCATCCAGTTCCCGATCAATGACTTTGCAGCTATCCTGAAGCCGTTCTATCGTGGCGGTGCATTGGAATATACTCTGAACAATGACATGGACGGTTCGCTGTTCGATGAGCAGTTTATCGTCTTTGAGATAGACAAGGTGAAGGACGACCCTGTGCTGTTCCCCATCATCGTGCTCATCATCATGGACGTGTTCACCCAGAAGATGCGTATCAAGAACAAGGTGCGCAAGTGCTTGGTCATTGAGGAAGCATGGAAGGCCATCGCCACCCCAGTTATGGCAGAGTACATCAAGTACCTGTATAAGACGGCCCGAAAGCATTGGGCAATGGTGGGTGTGGTGACACAGGAGATTCAGGATATCACCTCTTCTCCTATCGTCAAGGAGGCCATCATCAACAACTCCGACGTGTTCATGCTGCTCGACCAGAGCAAGTTCAAGGATAAGTTCGATGACATCAAGGCCACACTGGCCCTGACAGATATCGACTGCAAGAAGATCTTCACGATTAACCGTCTTGACAACAAGGTAGGCCGTTCGCCGTTCAAGGAGGTCTTTATCAAACGAGGCACTGAGGGTGATGTCTTTGGCATCGAGGAACCGCGAGAATGCTATATGAGCTATACGACGGAGAAGGCTGAGAAAGAAGCTTTGAAACTCTATCGGCGAGAGCTGAATTGTAACCATCAGCAGGCTATCGAGGCCTTTGTGCGCGATTGGGAACGCAGTGGTATCGGTAAGTCGCTGGAGTTTGCACAACTTGTAAATAAACAGGGTAAGGTTTTGAACCTGCCACCTAAAAAACAGATGATACATGCGTAAGGTTTCATTTTTCATTATATTCTTCCAGATGCTGACCGTCCCCCTCTTTGCAGGGGGATGGTACAGTGTTAATATCGACCTGAAGACCACGGCTGCTATGACTGCTGCTTATGCTGCAGAGACCGCTACAGAGATGATGAACGACGAGGACGTGCAGAAGATTCTCGACCATTATACCAATGCGGAGGTTTCTACAGCAGGTATCTTTGCATCGAAGTGGCTCGACAGGAAGGCTCTTCAGAATGCTGGACTCTTCGGTGATGCCGAGGAGAACTTCTATTATAAGCGTATCTATACGATGGTCAGTGCTCAGATAATGCCAAAGATTCTGGATGTGGCAGCACTTGCTGTCAGGAACCCAGAGAAGGCCATCTATTGGGGACCATATTTGTTTCGCACCTGTGAGCAGGTGAAACAGCTTTGTATGACCTTCGAGACAGTGGTGGCCAACGGGAAAGTGTCGTTTCAGGACGTCGCTTTCCTGGCCATCAACGATAATCTGAAAGGACTGTTCGACCTTACCAAACTTGGTGAGGTGGACTGGACTGCCTTGTGGGATCATCTGGCTGACTTCGGTGATGGTTTAACGAAGGAAGATCTGGAAGAGGACTTGGAAGGACTCATGACAGCTGGTGGGGCAATTGTCTCTGGTGGTGGAGCCGTGCTTGATAGTGTCTGGACGAATGCCAGCAGGGTAGGGGGTGTCTTTCATTCAAGGCCCGGCGAAATACTCCAGCTTTATCATGACTTCAAGGATATGTATGAGACGCTTTCTGATCCCTCGAACATCAAGGATCTGGTGATGCAGCAGATTCTCTCGACGGACAGTACTGGTGTAGCCAACCTCTTTACGCTTGACGGCTATAACATAACTTCTTATATCAGCGACTACCTTCAGGAGATGCAGGGTCGCTATTATACCCAGCGATGGTATATCTACTGGCGTGATTCAGGTAGTGAGCAGGTGTGCAGTTATGCTCCACCTACAGACAGTGAGAGCATCATGTATGGTGGTGAGTGGTATCGTGTTGGTACGTCAGATGCCAACTATCAGTACACTGCTGCCGACTACGAGAACTCCCTGCGAAACTCTGAAAGCTATGCAGGATGGAGCCGTGCACGGTGCCAGGAACTCAATAGCAGTGATTCGAAGTATCACTATGACTTCTATAACTATATGTCATCCTCGCGTATCTATAAATCGAAGTCAGGTCGAACGACGGCCTTTTCCTACGCACATTACATTGATGTGTATAAGACTTGGAATGTCTATGAGGAAGTGTACGAGGAAACCTTTGACTCGCAGTACGATGCAGAACAGGCCATGCAAGCGAAGTTCAATGCAAAACTTGCTGAGCTTAACGACAACGAGGAGGGGCGTGTCTATCGAATCGGGAAGGATCGCAAGAACTATTATCAGGCTGCAGATGAGGTAAGGATGCGTGGCTGCTCAACGGTCAGCTTTACCATGGAGTGCCACGACCAGGCTAAACTTGGTGAAGGAAATTTCTCATGGAAGGAAAACGGCAATCAACGTCATGCCCTCGATGAAGATTCCAAGCGCTATGCTATGGAGACAACGCTCTCAGGCGGTGCCGACACATCAGAGTTGGACGAGGGCATTAGTACATGGGGTAGCGAGGTAACCCGTCTGCAGGAACAGATTCATGCACTTGAAGTGGAGAATGACAACCTGTTGGCACAGATCAGTTATGCGAGTGTTGAAGAAGCAGCATCCCTTCGGGCGCAGTATAATGCCAACCGCACGAAGATTAACCAATTGAAAGCAGAGTTGAGCAATGCGCAGTCGAAGTTGAGCCAGTACCAGAATGCAAAGAGGGAGTTAATAGATGACTTTGCCGATGAGCGCGATGGCACCTACCGTATTCCTGCCGTGATGCACGAGATAGAGACAGCTTACAATATCATGTGGACGGATGCGGGTTCATGGCAGGGTTGGAGCTTCATTCGTCATGGAAATGTTCCGAATATCAGTGGCGAGGTGACGTTTCAGGCAGACCTCTCCAAGGAGCGTGGTGAGAGCCATTTCCTCGGCATCCGTTACCACCGTGCCATCCTTGCCGTACATTGGACGCTGACCGCCAACTATTCCAGTTCGCAGATTGTGGATATGATGGAGCTGGATCCTGAGTTGAGCGATGCAGAGAAAGCCGATTTGGTAAACCAGAGGTTGCATGAAATCATGAATGACCATCCAGGTTGTACTGTCGAAGCTAATTACGCCTATAGTAATCCGGCTGAGTCGGAGGGTGATGAAGATGCCATCCATCTCTTATGGACGTGTGACCGTCTGAATATTGCGCGTGACGTGGACTACCGTCTCTCGAAAATCTATGCTCAACTCATACTCATTGAGAAGTTCATGCGCAGCCGCGAGACCATGCTCGACTACCTGAAGCAACAGCTGGGTATAACCGTTCTCAGTGGTACAGACCGCATCCGCATCGGTGGCCGCAGTTTCCGGCATTGGCGTAATGTCGCTTCTGCTGTGGCCCGTGGTGATTATATCGTAGAAGATGATGAAGATTGAAAAGATATTCCTGATGTTGCTGATGCTCGTGCCGACGATGGTGCGGGCACAGTACAGTTTCGACTTCCTGTCTGTAGAAGCCCTGATAGACGACCACAAGCGCATCCGCAGTGTACTGATGGCCCGTAGCGGTGTGGAGCAGGCCAATGAACTGCTGCACCAGTATTCCAGTGAGGCCAATGTGGATTACGACTCGCTGAACGTGAAGCTCGACAAATACACCAAATGCTTCGACATTATCGATGTCATCTACAATGGCGGTGTGACGGTACTGAACGTCAAGAACACCTACGATGATGTCTCTGACCGTATTACGCAGTTAAAGGACTTACTGGAGCGGTTCACTACCCAGCTGACGCTGCGAGGCAATATCGTCTCGTCTGACACCATCATCATCAATGCCTGTGATCGTGCCGTCAATCAGGTGCTGGTTGACGGGCGTGAGCTGACGAACAGCCTCTATGAACTGGCGCAGTACGCTGTTGGTGCGCGACAAATTACGACTGAGGGCCTGCTTACGGTGTTGGGGCAGATCAATGAGTCGCTTGACAACATCCGCCATTGCATCGACCACACCTATTATGTCGTCTCGCGCTACGTCACCATCCGCCTGAACTACTTCAAACGGACGCTCTATATGTCGAAAACCATCCGTGAGATGGCCAACGATGCCTTTTCGCGGTGGAAACGGGTGGCGGAGGAAGTCGGGTATTAAAGTGAATTATTAGCTACCGATATGAAGAGATTATATTATCATGTTTTGTTATTGGCGGCGATGCTGCCGCTCTCTGTAATGGCTCAGTCAGTGACCTATAATCATGATGAGTCGGTGATGAACCAGTTTACCATTGGTGAGACAGGTGCGGGCAGTTTCACACCCGACTGGTATTACGATGTGCTGCATAAGAACTACCGCAACGGAGCCATGATGACCAATAAGCAGTTCTTCCGCAGTCAGATGAACCTCACGCTCTATCAAGAGGTTCCCCATGCCGAAGCTCTCGATTCAGCCTTGACGGAGCGTATGCGTGTGGAAGCCAAGAACATTGCCGACCGTACACCGGGCTTGACAGACATTGCCTGGCAGGTGGAGCGGGGAAAGATAGAGTCGAAGCTCTCCGTTCTGAAGGGCAATATTGAGCGTATCACGCTGGAGGGCGGCTCGGCGCATAGCTACACCACTTGGCTGGAGCGTTACAATGCCATCAACTGTGGACTTCAGGCTGTGCGCGATGCCTACATGCCACAGGGTAAGCGCAAGGAACAGTATCTGGCCATCTACAAGGACATCCTCCTGAAGAACACAGAGGTCTGTGAGTATATCCTCTATCTCCGCAAGCTGAAGGAGGTGAAAAACAATTCCGGCTCAGCCCCTGCGCCCCATCGTGCCAACATCACGACTATCTGCCGTTCCGCTCATGGCCGTTGGAAGGTGGCTATGGCCGCTGGCGGTGGGATAGGGGAATGATGCTTAACTAAGCAGCCATTTCCACACAGGAATGACATTGATGCCATCCTCAGTAGTCTCTTCATCGTAGGAAATAAGGAAGCACTGCCAGTCTGGGTGAGATTTGCTGTATTTGACAAGGGGAGGTATCTCGCGGTCTTTTGTCGATTGCTCTCTGATGCTGTATGATGCCTGGATGGCCAGTTTGGCATCAGGCACCAGGAAGTCTATTTCCTTATCTACATTCAGATAGAACACGTTATCTTTGCCATACCTACGACAAAGTTCTATGGCCACCATGTTTTCGAGCAATGAAGTGTCAGGATTGGTGAGGAACAAGTTCAGCAGTCCGTTGTCTATGAAATAGTATTTCTTCTGCGTTTCCTTTTCGGTTAGTTTGCCCACTTCGTTCTCCATAGGCAGTACCAGCCAGCTGTCGGCGGTGAAATCAACATAGTCAATGGTCGTTGGCACACTGATGGGGCTGCCTGTAGAGACAATGATGTTCTTAAGTCTGTTGAACGACAAGGGCTGTTTGACGCTTTCCGCCATTTTCTTGATGAGAATGTTCATTACCCTCTCGTTCTTGATTTTGTTTCGTGCGCAGATGTCGCCTAGATATATTTTCTGATAGAGGCTTGACAGCATGGCTCGTTTGTTCTTAAAAGAAATGATCTCCGGCAGACCACCATAGTAGAAATATTCGCTCAGATGGCGCTTGACCTCACTGCGTTGGACGCTATCGTACTGCCAGTGTTCTTTCAGTTCCACATGCTGGGCTGTAAGATATTCCTTCAGCGAATAAGGATAGGCATCAAGGATGAAGAACCGTCCGCCAAGGGTAGTGGCCACATCCTTGCTGAGCATCTTGGCATTACTTCCTGTGACATAGACACGGTATTTGGCATCGGCCAGGCGACGCACGAACTTATCCCAATATGGGATATTTTGTACCTCGTCGAGAAAAACTATTGGTTTCTTGCCGTATAGTTCCAGATGGGCTTCCAACAGACTGTTGAAGTCTTCTGTCTGAAATTCTGCCAGACGTTCGTCCTCAAAATCTATAAAGAGAATTTCGTCCCAGCCTTTTCCTTCTGCCTGAAGTTGGCGTACACGCTGATAGAGCATGTATGACTTGCCTGCATGACGCACTCCCACAATGACATAGTTGCCATTGGGTTCGAATTCGATGGGGCGGTTGATGATTTCCGCTTCGTCTATCTCTCTCTGTTTGTTCATCAAGCATTGCTTGATTATGTCTTTGCTGATACTCATTTTTTAAACTTTAGTTTATAAGATTCCGCGCTTTTTATAAAGTTGGGTTTACAAAATTAGCTATTTTCTATAAATTACAATTAACAAACTAAGGAAATCTGCTTTTAATTTGGTTTATTTAACGAATCAAAGTGACTTTTTTCGGTTGGTGGGGCGAAATTCTTGAGTTGTTAATTCATGGAACAAAATTTCTTGTGGCGGTCTGTTTCTGGATTTAGCAGTACTTTCGCGGCAAAAAAGCGAAATGGGAGTTTCAAATATTATGTTGCAGGCAGGCGCGATGCCGGAGGTTGTCGATAGTATCGTCAACAATATAGGCATTGACATGTTCGACGAGGAGATAGACGATGTCATCTTCCAGACGAACGAGTTTCTGACGGATGCAACGTTTATCGGAGCAAGCGGGCCGTTCTGGTGGATACTGGAGTGTTGCATGGCCCTGGGAGCGATGTTTGCCATCATCATGGCGGCGGGCATGGCGTATAAGATGATGACGAAGGGCGAGCCGTTCGACGTTTTGAAGGTGCTACGGGTACTGGCCATTGCCATTGTGATGTTCTGGTGGTATCCTCATGGAGGCAGCGGAGCATCGGTTTTGGGCGTGCTGGCCTATATTCCTAACTGTATCGGCTCCTATACACATGACCTTTATGAGATAGAGGCGGCGCAGGTACAACAGAAATTTGATAACCTGCATGAGCCTTTGAAACAGCGTCAGGACAGCATCGACCACTATATGGCGATAGCGAAGGTGACCGTGGACGGAATGCAGAAGGCTGGAGTCTCGGACATCACGCAGTATGTGGGCTACCAGACACTGACGGACTCGGAGAAGAAAGCCTGTAAGTTCTATCTACAAAGTACCTATACGGGGCTGATGATAGGACTGGATAAGATAATCATGCTACTGTCGCTTGTGGTGTTCCGCATTGGCTGGTGGGGGACTATCTTCTGTCAGCAGATTTTGTTGGGCATGCTGACTATCTTCGGGCCGCTGCAATGGGCCTTTTCGCTGTTGCCGAAATGGGAGGGAGCCTGGGCGAAGTGGATTACGAGGTATCTCACCGTGCATTTCTACGGTGCAATGCTCTACTTCGTGGGATTCTATGTGCTGTTGTTATTCGACATTGTGCTGAGCATACAGTATGAGAACCTGCAGGCGATACTCGACGGAGGATTCTCTGGGTATTTGCAGAACTCGTTCATGACGGCGGGTTATCTGTTGGTAGCTTCATTGGTGGCCTTGAAGTGCCTGAACCTCGTGCCGGACTTGGCCGCGTGGATGATACCAGAGGGTGACACAGCCTTCTCGACGAGAAACTTCGGCGAGGGCGTGGCTAGTCAGGCTAAGACAAGTGCAATGTCAGTAATGCGATAAAAGTAAAATAAAGATATGGTAATAAAGAATCTGGAGAATAAGATTAAGTTGGTGATGATAGTGAGTTGCCTGTTCATGGTGGGCTGCATCATCATCTCGCTGGGGTCCATCTTCACCGCCAAAGGCATGGTGGATGATGCCCACAAGAAAGTGTATGTGTTGGACGGCAATGTGCCTATCCTGGTGCAGCGTACAACGATGGACGAGACGCTCGACGTAGAAGCCAAGAGTCATGTGGAACTGTTCCACCACCTCTTCTTCACCCTCGCGCCTGATGACAAGTACATTAACTATACGATGGAGAAGGCCATGTATCTGGTCGATGAGACGGGACTGGCCCAGTATAATGCCCTGAAGGAAAAAGGCTTTTATAACAACATCATGGGTACGAGTGCTGTATTCTCAATCTTCTGTGACAGTATCAAGTTCGACAAGCAGCAGATGACCTTCACCTATTTTGGCCGTCAGCGCATCGAGCGACGTACAAACATCCTAATGAGAAAGCTCGTAACAGCTGGAGAACTGAAACGTGTGCCGAGAACTGAGAATAATCCTCACGGACTGTTGATAACGAACTGGCGAACCCTCCTGAATCAGGATCTGGAGCAGAAACAAAAGACGATTTATTAAGCTATGGGCTGGAAAAGATTGATAGTAGGAGAGCCGATGCCGGACAAGAACGATCCGAAGTATAAGGAGCGTTATGAGCGCGAGGTGGAAGCAGGCAAAAGGTTTGCCGACAAGTGCGGCATCAGCTGGGGAGCAAAACGGCTGCAGGAGGTTGGTCAGGAACATAAAATAGCATTTCTGGCTATCGTGTTCGGATTTGTGATGGTGTGCTTTATGATGAACGTGTTCTATCTGATGGATGTCATGCAACATCAGGGGCAGATAAAGGCGACAGCCATCGAGCGTGTTGACAGTGCGATGCAGTCGAAAGGTCACCACATAGTAGTAAACAAAGTAAAGTGAAGATATGAAGAAGATTAATTTCAAACAACCGAAGTACGTCATTCCGACATTGGTTTATATCGGGTCGCTGGTGATACCCTATCTCTTCATGGAGGTATTCGATGTAGAGATAGAGGATAAGAAAGACGCCAACCTGCAGACGACCGAGTATCTGAATGCTCAGCTGCCATCAGCCAACGTATCTAAGGACATTGGCAGTAAGCGAAAGAACATGCGCGATGCGTTTGGTGAGATTACTGACCGCAGTGCCGTGCAGGACTTTACGGAGAATCAGGACACCGTGAATAAGAAGGAAGATTTTGAGTCGAAGTATTCTGAGGAGGAGTTGCGTCTGTTGGATGCACAGGCCCAAGAACAGGCAAGAATCAAGAACCTTCAGGACTTAAATAACCGTATTGCACAGTCAGCCAAGAAGGGTGAGAGCATGAGTAGCGATGATTATGTGGTGCCAATGACAGACGAAGAGCGTGCCAAGGCATTGGCGATGCGTCGTAAGGGCATGATGGCAGAACTCGACCGTGACTTAAATAATGTCCGTGCGCAAGGTGCAGCAGCTATAGGTGCTGTGGCAGATGCCCAGGATAGTATTATTTCCAAGGGTGCGAAAGCGGCAAGGGATGTAGCAGATGAAGCACCCAATGCCGTGCGTGAACTCGATGATGATGCCCAGAACAATATCGTGACGAAGGTATCGAAGGATGAATCGGAGTATTTCAATACACTGAGCGAGAATGCGCCTAACTCGAACCTGATAAGGGCTATCATCGATGAAGAGGTAAAAGCCGTAGAGGGTAGTCGTGTACGTCTACGCCTATTGGATGCCATCGACATCAATGGCACACAGTTGCCCAAAGGCAGTTATCTGTATGCTACGATGAGCGGATTCGGTCAGCAGCGTGTAAAGGGTAAGGTACAGAGTGTGCTTGTAGGTGATGAGATCCTGAAGATAGGACTGTCTATTTACGATGTAACGGATGGTCAGGAAGGTCTTTATGTTCCTGCCAGTCAGTTCCGTGAAACAGCGAAGGATATTGGTAGTACAGCTATGCAGGGTAATATGAACCTGAACCAGACCAGTGGCGGTACTTCTGTCAGTCAGTGGGCAGGTCAGGCTTTGCAGAATGCCTATCAGAAGACCTCTAATGCCATCAGTAAGGCCATTAAGAAGAACCGTGTCCGCCTTAAGTACGGAACACAAGTGTTCTTGGTCAATTCCAAACAACAACGCAAGCGTTAGTTGTTATGGAAATGTTAAAGATGTTTAAGAAATAAAAAATTTTGACAATATTCATCATGAAAAGAATTTCGAGAACCAAATTGGGCGCGTTTTTTCTCTGCGCCGCGTCTGCTTTGAGTGCTTCAGCCCAGCAGACTTACAACGAGATGGAGCAGTTGACGGTGAATGAGAACGTCACCACAGTGATAACGGCATCAGAACCCATCCGACTGGTGGACATCAGTACCGACAAGGTGGTGGGTGACAAACCCATTGAGAATGTCATCCGAGTGAAGCCGAAGGAAGGTGGCCATGAGGATGGAGCCGTGCTGGCTATTGTGACAGTTGTGACAGAACGTTACCGTTCTCAGTATGCACTGATTTATACTACCAGACTGGAGGAAGCCGTTTCAGACAAGGAGGTACAGATGGATGAGCGTAATGCTTTCCATAACCCTGCCGTGAGTATGAGTACACAGGATATGGTACGCTATGCCCGTCGTATCTGGAATAGTCCAGCGAAGTATCATAGTACCAGAACCAATAAGCACCATGCAACGATGCGACTGAACAATGTCTATGCAGTGGGGGAATACTTCTTTATTGACTTCAGTGTGGAGAACAAAACCAACCTACGCTTCGACATTGATGAATTACGCTTTAAACTCTGTGACAAGAAGCAGCAGAAGGCTACGAACGTTCAGGATCTGATGCTGGAACCAACATTGTTACTCGATAGGAGTATGTCGTTCCAACGAGGTTATAGGAATGTGGCGGTGCTGAAGAAGATGACATTCCCTAATGACAAGGTGCTGACCATCGAACTGAGTGAGAAACAGATAAGTGGTCGAACTATCTCGATGACGATAGACTATGAGGATATCTTGAGTGCTGATGCGTTTGACAGTTCCCTTTTAATTGAAGATTAGCTATGTTGAAGAGAATGATGTTATGTTTGGCAGTGGCCTCGATAGGTCTTGTTGCCAATGCACAGACGAATAGCAACCATCTGATGTTTGGGGTGGGAGCTTTGTATGAGAAAGGGCTGGATGCGACCATTGCATACGAGCATGGCAGCAAGTATCATAATGCCTGGGAGTATTTCGCAACGGGCTATCTTCAGTATGACGATGACCCCAATGCGGGGCATGTGACAAAGAAGAGCTTCTGGCATAACTATAACTCCTGGCATCTGGGCATTGTCTATAAGCCATGTGTGAATCGTGGGCGTAACCATCATGGAAATGTCAGGATAGGTGCCAGTGGCGGCTCAGACTTGCATGACTTCGTAGGCGGTGTACATCTCGGATATGAACACACCTATGCCCTGAAGGGTGGCTGGGAACTGTTCTTTCAGGTGAAGGAAGATGTAATCATTGGGTCAGGTCTGAGTTGGAGAACGGGCGGTTCCGTTGGCTTAAAACTACCTTTATAGTCCTGTAAATAAAGAACTTATCTATTTAATATTTAATAAAGAAGAAATATGAAGAATTTATCTTTAATAATAATGATGGCATTGTCGATGGTGTTGACATCGTGCGATGAACATGAGCCGATAGACCTCGACATCCATCCAGGTTACATCCTCTGTTCGGATGGTCAGATAGTGAGTCCTTCGGTTTTCAATAGTGACGTTCATACGCCAGTGGCGGTGGTGTTTGCTGAAAAGACAGACAAGCATCAGGCATTGGCTGTGCTGCTCGATGAGATTGCGCCAGTGGCCTTTGCCGATACGCTGAGTTTTGACCAGAAAACCAGTGGCAGTGAGACGGAGTATGACGGTTATGTCAATACGGTGGCACTCCAGACAACGCATCTCGATAGAGACAGCATGGTGGTGAAGGACAACAAGGCAGATCCACGAAACTATTACACGTCGCCGTTGGGCTTGTTGGCCTTCCGTCATCACTGGTTCTTCCAGAGTGACTATGTGCCGAGTGTGGCTGAGTTGGGATTGCTCTATAGTACACTTACGATCGTGAACCCCATCATCGAACGATGTGGTGGGACACCTGTGAATCGCAGTTCTGAGAATGCAGGTTGTTGGTATTGGACCAGTACGGAGGTGGAACAGAACAAGATGAACCAGGCATGGCTCTTCTCGATGGCCGATGGTAGCCGACATAAGGCACCAAAGACCAACTGTTACAGAGCACGACTAATTGTAGAATATAATCCGTTATAGATATGGGAGGTTGGAGTACAGCATTGAACATGGGCGGGCGAGTAGTACGATTCGCAGGCCATAACCCCAAGACGTTCTTGGGACTGTCGGCAGGATCTGTTGCAGGTTGGAAGTATTTCGTCAATGACGAGTCGCTTTTGGAACAGGCTACGGAGGTAGCCTTGGGTGATGATGCGTCGAAAGGCTTGAAGGAGAATGGTGTCACAGGTGGACTGAAAGGTCTCGCCTTTGGTGCCGATGGTGCCGACAAGTCGATTGGCGAGAATGTGGTGGATGGCGTGGTAGGCGAGGGGACCTACGACCATTTCACTCATGCGGCAGGCAATGCCGTTGATACGGTAGAGAACGGAATCCATGCTGCCGGACAGGGATTGCAGAATGCCTATCAGGGTGCTGGCCAGATGGTGCAGGGCTACCAGCAGCAGGCCATCATGCCACAGCAGGGTGGGGGATTGTTTTCTGCACTAAACCCGTTTAACAGCATCGGACAGTTGGCCAACAGCTTCTGGAATGGCGGTTCTGGCATGAGCTTGGCAGCCCTGATACCGGCAGCATTTCTGATGTTCGGCAACTTCGGTTGGATGGGAAAGATCGCTTCGCTGTTCCTTGGCTCTTTAGCCATAAAAAACATGCGGATGCAGCAGACGATAATACCCCAGCAACAGATACCGTATAGTCAGGGCTATCAGGTACAGCCTGTTGAACAGCCTGTGCTGCAGCATTATCAGCCGCAATTGGCCCAGAATGAAAGTGAGGAGAATGAATATACTATAAGAAGAGGAAGAGGATGAACACAAAAGATATATTATTGGAGTCCGCAAGCGGATTCATGATGCCTTTCGAGGCGAGTGAGGAGGAAGAGGTACAGGTGAGCCTGGGCTTTGGTGAGCAGACGCATCCCATGACAGGCGAGCGTTTTCACCATAGGGGTGTGGACTTTGCTGCCCACGACCTGCCATTGTTTGCTTTGGCGACAGGTACGGTGGTGGGCGTCGGAACGGATGCCGTCCACGAGAACTATATCATCACCAAGTATGGCAAGTTTGAGGTGAAGTACGGCCATGTGAGTGAGGCGTATCTCACCTACGGTATGCCCGTCAACGCCGGACAGCAGATTGCCAGGAGTGGAAACTTCCTGCATTTCGAGGTGAACTGTGAGGGTCAGGTCCTTGACCCGATGGAGTTCCTGGCGATGATTTACGGCAACATTGCCCAGCTGGAGGCGATGGGCATTAAGGGGCACTATCGGCTGGCCAACATGGGCGTGAAGGTGCAGACGGACTACGACGCAGATCAGGAGGAACTGCTGCAGATGATGCTCCGTTGGCTGCCCGTGTATATGAACGACATCCGCTTGGGGCGCTATGTTCCTCCTGCAAGGATGGAACAGTCGCTCAGGAACATCTTCGCACAGTCGGCAGACCGCAGTTACTTTTTCGAGACGATTCCCAACTATGGGAATCCGCTGGGACTGAGCAGTCGGGGTGCACCACTGGCATCGAAGGTGCAGAACCTGCTGATAGGTGATTTCCTGAACTACATGGCCCTGCGTCATGATACCTATCTCTCGACGTGGGGTGACGACGTAAAAAAAAACTTCGTGAGCAGGCAGCAGCCGACGGCTATGTGATAGACCCGTTGGCTGGCCTTCAGGTCGATGTGAAGAGCTTCGATGTGGGACGGATTGCCTCGGTGTATTTCGATTCAGAGGGTAACCGCTGCTGGACGAAGGCCTGGTTTAATGGGCGCGAGAAGGGTGAGCCGGCTATTGAGATAACCCGTAAGCTGGCTATAGCTTTTATCAGTGACCAGATCTCAAAGGATTCCTGGCTCACCCGTTTCTGGCCCAAACAGATGAGTGTCTATCACAAGGCCATCGAGCAGACGCGACAACAGTTGCTGGGCCTATAATATATATATGTATGGATTTGCAGAATTTCATAGATGCGGAGTATTGTATCGACAAATATTTCGATAAGCACCTGACGAAGCGGCTGGACTTCTATATTGACAGTCGAAACGCTGCCGTGGTGTCTGGGCGCTCTACGGGCTTTGGCCTGACGAATGCCTTGGCTCCATCGGAGGACTATGCTACGAGTGTGACGCTGAACGTTCCTGCCAAGGACATCGAGAAGCTGGGTGCCGAGATGGCGCGGGACAAGCAGCTGAGCCACGACATCGAGGTGTTGGCAAAGGCTTGGCGCACGGCGGCAGTCGCTCAGGTGGGCGAGGTGCGGTATAAGCAGCTCTCAGAGAAGCTGGGTGGTGATCTTGCAATGGCGTATGTCAACCATCGGCTGACGATGCGAATGGTGGACTATGAGGTGGAGAAGACGCCTATCAAAGGCTCTGTTGATTATATTCTCGACGAAGCCCGTCGCTCGTCGTTGTTGTCGTTTGTCAGTGCGCCGACTACCGAACTGCAGCAGTATATCGACAAGAAAATAGTGGAGCGGTATGATCCAGGACTATTGGAGAAAGGAGCAGGTAAAGCCCTCGGTTCGCTGACGGATTTGACCCTGACGCTGCCTGTTACAGGCGTGAGTTCTTTTGCCGGACTGTCCAAATTTGTGGCGGTGGACTTGGGGCTTGGTTTAGCTGGTGATGCCTTGATGGGAAAATCGGGGCAGCAGATGGATGTCAGTCAGATGGTGAGTGTTGCACTGTTTAGTTCCGATGTGGATGTACTGTCGGAGGCTCGCAAAGAGACGAGGGGTGTAAATCCCTATTCCAGCGAGGTAGTTAAAGCTACTGATAGCCAGTTGGGAAAGAAGATAGTGCATCATTCTGCGTCGCTTTTTGATGCGAAGGAACTGAAGCCGAAGTTAGGTCTTGGCGTTACTAAATTGCCTGAAATACCTGATTATGCTACCGATTTACGTCGTGCAGGTGAAATGCACTTCGCCATTCGTGAGCATTTTGATAATCAGGAGGTTACTAAAGAATCGGAACAGAAACGTGACATTTCTCAGAATGTGCAGCCTGCCGCCCAGCCCTTGCAGCAACAGTATGCGCCACAAAATGGGAACTTTTCTGTATCAGGCTGGGGAGGAATTTTCGATTCTCTCGGACTGAATGGCTTTGGCGATGTCGGCAAGAACCTCGGTTATGTGTTAGCCATGCTGCCGGACATGCTTGTAGGTATGTTCACGGGTAAGTCGCGTAACCTGAAGTTTGGCGATAACATGATGCCGATAGCAGCCATCTTTGCGGGCATGTTCGTTAAGAATCCACTCCTGAAGATGCTGTTGGTGGGTCTGGGAGGTGCCAATCTTCTGAATAAGGCTGGCCATGAAGCACTGGAGAATCGTGACGGGGTGAAGCCCCAACCTATCCGACAGTATCGCAAGTACGATGATGAATCGCTCGATCTCCGTATCTCTCAGCCCGTCATGAAGGGCAATACCCTTGTGGTCACCATCGATAACATCCCTTCTGTGATCACCCTCAATGAAGATGCCGTTGATGCCTACTATCAGGGTGTACTACCCTTGAATACCCTCGCCAATGCTGTTCTCCGTAAATACGACGATCAGCAGCGATCGATTCAGGAGAACTACGACCGCCAAATGAAAGTAGAAGAGAGGCGGGAAAAGATGATAGGTATCAAATGAAGTATGAATAATAAAACTGGCGGTGCAACAACCATTGATAGGAAGTTACACCGCCAATTTTTTAGCAATCTCTTATGCTGTCAGTCTTGTTTCAAATACCACGTTGTCGCCTTTCCTCAGTTGTAGTTGCAGGCAGGCATAGGCGTTATGGTCTGCCAATTGCTGAAGTTTCTCTCTGTTCTCGTCGTTGTCACGTATCATCGATGCGTATATCAACTTACCGGGGAAGAAGCCGTCCAGGTCGAATGCCTTGAAAGTTCGCATCCATTTGGCTTTTGCGTAAACGAAGCACAGTTCTGAGATACGCACAAACTCCTGTGTCTGATTGATTTCTTTCTGTATCATAGTTGTAATGTGTTATGCCACTTTCCTTGAAAGCAGGGTTTCGTACTCACTGCGAACGGTCTCTTGGTCGTATTCCTCATTATCGAGCATGGGTAGATAGAACTTTTCATCTTCTTCCCAAGGCTCATCTGTGATAGAGATATGCCTGTAAATAGAGCGGAAGGCCTTGACGATACTGTCCCTTTCATCGTAATTGTTATAGCCATCGAAGCATAGTTCTTTCGTCCAGAAATCGAAGGAGAAGGTAATCTGATTACGGTTGTCCATGTCTGAAATGGTCACATCTACGAAATCATGGGTGCCAGACTGCAAGGTGACTTTGTGACCGTAGTATTCAAAGTAGTCGTTGTTGGGGCAGTCTTTGCTGGTAATCTTATCTACCAGCCTGTTGAGAAATCTGTAGGTTTTCTGTTTCATAATAATAAATCTTTATGTGGCAGGGACATCTGCGAGGACATCCCTGCCATAAGTTGTTTATACTCTGTTGAATTTTTCCTGTGAATCGCGTATTGCTTTCTGGTGATATACCTTGTCATTCATGTCTGCAGGCTTTTCCACGAGTTCATCAATAACACTGCCAAGTGAGTCACAATATATATCACTCATGGTTTTCTTCACCTCTCGTCTGATATTGAGAAGTGTGATGATATATGCGTCGCTTGCTTCATCCAGGGAAACATACACCCAGCCCTTATGAACCATCCCGCTGACCCTGAGAATCAGGGTGGGCATATTATGGTAAAAAGCGTAGCATTTCTTGGATACTCCCCAACTCAGGAAAGTCATCCTGTCGATTGACCAGAAGAGTTGCTTGTAAGCCTCGTTTGCCACTTCCCAGCAGTGGTCGATGTCTTGTTTTGTTCTAACTGTTGCCATTGTTGTATTACTTGTTTGTTGATATTTACCTCCAAATCTCGTTACGCTTGTCCTTTCGCTTGTATGCCTTGATCTTACGCCGGCACTCGAACAGGGGAGCGTCGTAGTTGATGATGAAGTCGTCGTTGTCAAAGAAGCCTATGAAAGCCATTTCTGTACTGGCTGTTTATATCCCGCCGCCTACGGTCTGAGTGTTTGCAAAATTTTATCGGCATGAGTGAACCTGAAGCCTTTTTATTTTGTTCAAGTATCATGTGTCCGACCTGAACTTTTTTTTAGCATCGACAATCGGTCGCCTTATAGCCTTTTTCTTGCCTACTTAACAGGCCGAACCATCAAAGGGCATAGGGCAAGGAATTTGCTGACATATTTGTCGGAATACATAGATTGTGCGCAATCTACGAAGGCTGCTGAAAAATATGTTACCAAATAGTACACGGTACTTGACCATTGCCTGGGTTCGACCTACCTTTGCAAGAAAAAAGCGTCAATAAGGGGGCTGTATGATAGATGTAAGAATGGGAAGGGATGGACGTTAACATGAGCAATAAAAGAACCTTTGTTAAAGTCCGCAAGCATTTTCATGGTAGAAGTCAAGTAAAAAGAGACCTGTGAAAAGAAGGGTGGGGAGAAGGATGATGCTCCACCGCATGGGCATAATGATGACTGATGCCTGACAGATTGAGAACCACAGCTGAAGGCTCGAAGCTCGCCGTAGATGCCCAGCCGTGCTTCTCCAAGCAGTCAGGTATGTGTCATCGCCCATGCTCCAGCTGGTAGTGTCCTGCTATCACTTTCAGCTCACTGCTGATACTGACAGCAGAACTCTATCAGCAGGATGGAGTATCACCTTCTCGGGTGGGATAAGGTGTATGTCTCTGCGATGTAAGATAGCAGGGCAATGTGGATGATTCAAAAGGATGGATGCCACTGAGAATGCAAAGGTTTCGCCGTCGCAATGGACTTGTATGGAAAGGCGCAGTGTCGGGTAGCCATCCTTGAACATTGTCAGACGGTGCTTCGTGAAGCAGGATAGGATGTGTACCTTGCGTACTCGTCCTATCAAGTCCGACATCGTTCAAGATAAAGATGACTGCCAGACTCTGTGGGTTTTCCAAAAGTACAAGTTCATCGACAGCGGAACGCATTCTTCGTGCCGTCCGCCCTCGTCTTTGGTTCGTAGCAGTGTTTATATGATGGGGGAATATTGTAATTTTGTAGTATTACAATCGGGGTAATTTCTCCTCCAGTTCCTTTAGGAGTGCCAGGTCTTTTTTATATTGTTCAGATAGCGCTGAATCCTGGGCTACTTTGTCTTCAAGAATATATTCTGCAGCCCGGACAGCACCCAAAATGGAATCGCCAGAAGCATTGGTTTCTTTGAGCCAGTCGAAGAACCGCTTCACCGACTCCTTTTGATATGCGGGAACTCGTACAGAGGCCATCTTTTCCTTACTCTTCGCTGGCTGTGCTTCCGAACTCTTCTTTTTCGTACTGCGATAGACGATATCCTTCTGCTCTTTCTCGTCGTAATAAGGCATGTGTTCAAAAAAGATCCAGCGTCCGCAAGTACAGATTTCCTCTGGCTTGTAGTGGTTGTACGAACTCATCTCGTCGTTCATCGCATCTTTCTTCGATACGGCGTTCAGAGCCTTTACCACCTGCTCGTAATCTTTGTCAGAGGGCGTAATCACATCGTAGCCGTGTTCCTCGACCTGACGATAGAACTCCTTAAGGCTTTTGTCCTGCAGACGATGTTGCGGAAGGGTCTCTACGTAGCTGTAGATAACCTTTCCACCCTCCCTGCAGACCGTGTAGAGTGTCACGTACTTATCGAGTCTTCGATGCTTCATACTGGATGCAAAATTACACATTTTTTCTGTAATGTGGCTATAGAATTGAGGAAAAAGTTCATAAAACGTGCAAATCCGGCTAATAATCATTAAAGTGAGAAAGAATTTAGCGTATTGTTCCGTTAGGACATGTCGTAGTTGTGACGGGCAGGCGGTGCAGCATACTGCCATGAGTGCAACAGGTTCTTATAGCGTAGGTCAGGGGATAGCATAGAAGCAAGTCGTGTCGTGCGTTCATCTACGGAACATTGTCAGTCGCTTTCTGCGGCTTGTCCCAGAAACGATGGATGTGCATATCATGCTCTTCCATCGAGACCGACGACGTTTCGTGAAAAGATGTACCCGCGACTCAACGGATTCTAAATGCCATCCCCTTACGCAAGAACCGCAGTCATAGCACTATGCTGCACCTTCAGAAGTCCGTCTCGGCGCGACAATAGTTGTTGTAGTTATCTATATGAGAAATAAACAGGTTTAGTATCGCCTTGGCTGCTTGTAATGCACCTCGTAGATTTTGTCGAAATACTTGTCCCAATTGCTTTCGCCCTGTCCCATTTGAGTTATTTTGAATCCGTAGAACTTGGTGCCGGTGGCCTGATAGTCCTTGAACCGCTTCATCAGGTCTTCTGTGGTTCTGGGAATCAGGAAGTCAGTTATCCAGAGGACATCGGCGTTCATGTATCTGTCTTCACCGTTGTCCAGCAGATAGAACGTCAGGTTCAGCATCTTCTGCGCATCAGTTCCTCCACCAAGGAAAGGGAAATAGCCTTTCTCGAAGTTCTCTGCATCTTCCTGTCTCAGGCCCATTCGTTCCATTGAGCGTTTCTTGCGCCTTGAACGAAGTTCTATCGGACGCACTCCGACGGAGAAGTCTATCAGGAAGCAGTCGCGGTTAAGCCGCTCGGCTGTTTCCTCCAGTTTCGAAAGCAGTGATGCTTCTATCCTCTGCGGGACACCGTACATGCTGGCAGAGCTGTCGACGCAGACAATCATCGGGCCGCGACGGGATGCACGCTCAGAGCGTAGCCGCCGTGAGGGTTTGCTGATTTCCGACTTGTAGCGGAATACCTGCAAACGACTGGTGAGATATTTGCGGAGGAACACCCCTTCGAGTTCAGCATCGGAGTATTGTGCCAGTTCGAAGGGCATCAGGGCATTGAGGTCACGTCCGATGGTGACACCTTCGATGTCGCTGCCTGATGAGTGCTCCAGCCGATGGCTCACGCCGGTCTGAACAGTCAGCCGTGCGCGTCCTTCCTCGTCCGGCAGCCTGCCCATTCGTTTGGCGACATCACCGATTTCAGGGTAGCGGTTTTGGATCTGCACGATGCTTAGATGCTTCTCAAACTCTGATTCCGTCCACGAGCCGTCCATCATCTCCCAGGCCTGCAGCAGCTGTTCCTCGGTGGCACCGTCGCTGCGCATACGGTTTTCAAGCTGGCTTAGCATCTGCTCGAAGTGGCCGGGGATGCCGCCACCTTTCGACTCCACTTTCTTCGATGTCTGCTGGCGTGCTTTCTCGTCGAGTGCCCCTTGCCATTCGCGTTTTAGCCGTTCCCAGTTCTCAGGCCTTTGCCAGCCGTTGTTCTTGAAACGACGCTTCATGAAGTCGAGGTCGAACTCATCCTCTTTGTACTTCTCGCCCAGCTGCTGAAGGAGCGACTGCCACGTGTCCTGCTTCTTCTGCATCGACCACTCCATCATCTTCTCCATCTGCGTCTGCTCGCCGATGGCCATCTGGTTGATGAACTTCTGGTCATGCAGACATTCGAGCACGAATCGTCCGACGACCTCGTAAAACACCTTCCCTGCCAACCGGCTGCCCAGCACCCGCGATTGGATGAGCGGGTCTTTCATCAGTCGTTGGAGATACAGGAGGATAGGGTCGTAGTTGATGGCGCGAGGGAAGTCCATCTGCACATTGGTCTCAAACTCGAACACGTCGCCATTGGTAACAAAGCGTTCGAGCATCGTCAAATAGTCAGTCGGAGAAAACCTCGCTACATCCATAAGCAACTATCACTCCTCCAGCTTCTCCATGTCCTGCCTGGTGTGGGCAATTTCCGTGAACAGGTTCTTGACGAACTCGTCCACCTCCTTCTTATCGGTCTCCGACACGAAGATATTGCCGTGAATAGCGTCAGTCCGTTGGCGAATCTGCGTGCTCAGTTGCTCCAGCTCCTCGTAAAAGTCACGCCCTGATACGCTGCCTTTCTTGGTTGGTAGTGTCTGCTGTTCCCCACGTCCGAGCGTCTCGATATAGAACCGCACACCGTTGATATAGATGCACTCCTCGTCGCGTGTCAGATAGACTGAGCTGGCACCCCGTGGCATATCGCTGCCGTCATACGTCCTGATGATGCTGCGCTGCGGATTGTCCGGGTCTTTGTAGATGATACCCGCCTGCCCCGCATTCTCGCGGCTCGCCTGTCTCATGTTCTGGTAGTCGGCCACCAAGACGTAGGTATTACCCGTGTCGTGGTCGAGCAGGTGGTAGTAATAGTTGTCGTATATCTTCTTGTTCGTGTCGAAGAGCTGCATGTTTTGGCGGGCGCGGTTCGTGGCGCGGTGCTGACGGCTCACGCGGATGTCGTTCTCCAGGTTCTTCCGCAGACTGGCGAACTCCATCGTCAGGTCGTTATACAAGGCACGGATGACGATGGCCCTGATACCCTCGCACTCCTCCGGTTCCTGCCACAGACAGTTATAGACGGGCAATAGGTCGTCAGCCGTCACCTCTGTTCTATCATGAACGAAAGCCGACGTGCGCAGCAGACGGACAATCTTCTTCCATCGGCGGTCGCTTACATAGACGTTGTGCCGCTCGTCGTTTTGGGCGATGGTTACGCTACCCAGTGACTTGCGGATGACGTTGATGATGCGCAGCACTTCCTCCGAGACAGCCACCGTGTCGATAACCTTGTTCCACCGGCAGTATTCCTCGTCTGAAATCTGTAGCCCGTCAGCTACCTCAATATCCCCGTCGGCAGTATTGTCGAGTAGCATGGCATTAAAGCACTTCACGTCCTTGATGTTGCCGCACTCAATGCGGATGATGAAGCGGTCCCATAGCGCCTCCAAGCCCTCGCCCTGTGTAGGTAGCTCATTGCTGGCCGCCAACAGCAGCTTCAGGGGCAGGTGAACCTCCGTGTCGCCATTGCGGAACAGCTTCTCGTTGATGACTGTCAGCAGCGTGTTCTGTATGGCTGGCCCGGCTTTCCATATCTCGTCGAGGAACACCACGTCAGCCGTCGGCAGATAGCCCTCCGTGTTGCGCTCGTATTTGTCCGCGTCCTTCAGTTTGCTGATGCTCACGGGGCCGAATATCTCGTCGGGCGTGCTGAAGCGCGACATCAGATACTCGAACGACCGCGCATCCTTGAACGCCAGTTTCAGCCTACGTGCCACCATCGACTTGGCCACACCCGGCGGGCCGAGCAATATCACGCTCTCCCCAGCCAGCGCCGCCATCAGCGAGAGCGAAAGCTCCGTTTCCTTCTCGTAGATGCCCTTGTTGATAGTCCCCAACAGGCTCAGAATCCTATCTTTCATTGTTTCCTATTATTATTTCAGTTCTTTTTGACGAATGTTAATCGTTTCTGAACTTCCATGTATTGCTCCTTGAAACGGGTGCTTCCACAAAGTGTAACGACCTTATAGTTCTGTACCATAGCTTTTAATCTTTAAAGTTCCAGAATCCAGTACCAGTCTCAGGGTCAAACTTCCTTCCGATAGCACCACCAACAGTAGGACGCAGTTCAATCTCAGCAGTATATAGAACGATTGTGGTTTTCAGATGCCCACCTGCCATTCCATGCTGGCCGTCTTTCTTGAATGAGAACAAAGCATGAGTATGATGGAAGAGTTTGCCGTCATCGTCTCTTACGACATTTCCGTTGAGCGATACCAGCTCCAGCATCCCCTCTAACTGTTCAGTCTCAAAGCTGCCAGTTTCGGGAATGAACACCTGCAGCTCTGCACTCTGACAGCCTCCGATTCCAGAGAAAACGGCTGACGGTATGGATTCCTTTTCGCAGATTTCGAGGAGGTTACAGATAATTTCATCACCTCGATCCATGCGGATATAGTAGTTATCGCCTATCTTTCTGTATTCCTTGATGTCTATTCTATGACTATCATTTTCATTTCAATATCATCTACGGGTCTGTCGGCACGTCCAGTTGCTGTGCCTTGAATCATTTCAACCACATCAAGGCCTTCCTCAACCTCGCCAAATACGGTGTATTGACCGTCAAGATGGGGAGTACCGCCGACAGTTGAGTAAATCTTCAGTTGTTCATCGGTCAGACCAGACTTACCAACCTTGCTTTCTGCTTCTGCAGCCAGTTTGTCTTGTAGTTCCTGAAGACCTTCACGATTCCTGTCACGGCGCATCTGCATAATCTCAGCACGATGTTCGGCAGCAAGCTTATTGAAGGCATCCTGCACCTTCTGCATCCTCAGTTGTTTGGAGAACTGGCCAAGCTGGCCTTCGCTGTACACATCTCCCCAGACTATGTAGAACTGCGAACCGCTACTACGGCGCTCAGGATTCACCTCGTCACCCTGGCGTGCAGCAGCCAATGCGCCACGCTTATGGAAAAGTCCGTCCTTAATCTCGGCTTCAAGTGTGTAGTCAGGACCACCGACGCCCAGCATCTTCCCAGCAGGTGCACCCTTGGAATCGGGGTCACCCCCCTGTATCATAAAGTTCTTGATAACCCGATGGAACAGCGTACCATCATAATAACCCTCCTTCGCCAACTTCAAGAAATTGTCGCGATGGATGGGAGTCTCGTCGTATAGGCGAACTACGATGTCGCCCAGCATGGTTTGAATCTTTACTTTCATAAACTATCCTAATAATTGCTGCAAAAGTACGAAAAAAAGCCCATTTTTACGTACCTTTGCCAGAGTTTTTAATAGTATTTGTGAAATGGAGAGCTTTGAAGAGCAATTACGCAAAGACCTGCATCAGTTCCTGCTGAGCATGAAAGAAGTGGATGAACGGATGCCGGAGTGTCCTGACGTGGAAGATAAGTGGGAAGAGATAGCCAAGGCTTATATCCCTGACGGCATCCGCGAGTTTCAGGACTTCCCTTCGGCCTCACTCGGCTGGATGATGTATATCGGCATGGCTGTAGCGAAGATGTGGGACACGGAATGGGAGATATACTCAAAGATTGAAGACCTTTACGCCTATATGCGCGACAAGCGGGGCTATGATGCGATGGACGAATACATCCGCGAGGAAGTGCTGTTGCTGCAGGGCGTGGACTATACCGTTCTGGAAAAGGTGACTGGCGAGTGTGCATCGCGGGTCTATAATGCCTTGATGCACCAGCGACTCGAACCAGGCACTAAGGAGGCCTTCAATGGCTACGTTGCTTGCCTGCACCAGTTATACCTTTTTGGAACTGCAATGCAGTTGAAGCGAATGGGTTATCACATGACGAAGATGAATTGAGAAAATGCAGATTATTCTCGCATCAGCCAAAATCATGAACGACAGGGTGAAGTCGATTCCTGACATCAGCTTGTCAACACCTCGTTTTCAGAATGAGGCAGAGGGATTCGCAAGGGATATGGTCCAGTATTCCGCTGAGTCGATTGCCGAGATGCTGGGCTGCAGCCAGCAGATTGCCGCTCAGAACAGGTTGCGGTATATGCGCTTCTTTGAAGATTCCGCGAAGCTGCCAGCAATTCTTGCCTATCACGGTCAGGCCTACAAGCATTTGAAGGCTGAGACGCTGACGGTCGATGACCTCAATGTTGCGCATGGGAAGTTGTGGATTACTTCATTTCTCTATGGTCTGCTCCGGCCTTTGGATGCTATTCTTCCGTATCGGATGGAGGGTCATGTTGAACTGCCGAGCGGAGAGGGTCAGAATATGTTCGCTTTTTGGAAGAGCCGTCTGACAGACATCCTGATTGATGCCGTGAAAGCCGATGACGGCGTATTGATTCATCTTGCTACGGAGGAGTACCAGCACTCGTTTGATTGGCAGCGCGTCCGCAAGGAAGTACGAATCGTCCAGCCTTTGTTCTATGTCCGAAAGGGTAGTAATCTGAAGATGCAGGCAGTCTGGGCCAAGACATGCCGTGGTGCCATGACGCGGTTCATCATTGAGAACCGCATCGACAAGCCCGAAGACCTCTGCGCTTTCAGTTACGAGGGCTTTTCATACGAGCCGAAGCTTGGAGAGCCCGATTATCCGCATTTTATAAAATAAAAGTTGTATGAGAAAGGTATTAATAGACGCGCATACGCATACGGTGGCATCCGGGCATGCTTACAGTAGCCTTCAGGAGATGGCGAAGGCCGCTGTAGATATGGGATTGGAGGTGCTGGGAATTACGGAGCATGGGCCGAGTGTACCCGGCACTTGTCCGACGTTGTATTTCAAGAATATGTTCACCGTACCTCGTCAGATGTACGGTATACGGTTGCTGATGGGCTGCGAGATCAACATTCTCGATACGAAAGGTAGTCTTGATCTGACTGATGAACAAATAGGATGGCTTGACCTTGCCATTGCAGGCATTCACGCTGCGTGGTATCAAGGTGGCACGAAGGAGGAGAACACGGAGGGGATGATTCGTGTCATCAAGAATCCCAAGATTCACATAATCAGTCATCCTGGCGATGGCTCTGCAGAACTGGACTTCGAGCAATTAGTGTTGGCTGCGAAGGAGGCGCATACGCTATTGGAGGTGAACAATCATTCACTGGCTCCACAGCGCAAGAAGACAGTGGCACGAGATAATAATCTGGAGATCTTGCGTTTGTGTAAGAAGTACGAGGTGCCTACGATTCTTGGCAGCGATGCACATATCTCGTTCCAGATAGCCGACTACGAACGGCTCTATCCGTTGCTGAAAGAGACAGATTTCCCTGACGAGCTGGTTATGAACTACTGGCCTGACAAGTTCTTCGATTATCTGGGGATTCAGAGATAGAATGCGAATTTCGAGCCTTTTGCTCCGATGCCGTCGTAGTCGGCAGTGATGGGGAACTGGCAGCAAAGTTTGGCGATAGTATCATCATCAAGCGTGACAGTCAGCTCCAGTTCTATGGCCATCCGTCGCTCGCTGTAGCTGAGATTCCAGATGCATTCGCCCAAAACGGCATTCACCACCGTTCTAATCTCATCCTGCGTGCGCCATATGGAATCGTAGTCAGTCATAGTATTCAATATTCAGTTCTTCGCTGACGTTGAAATCATCATGGAACCCATCATCATACGAATAGACGATTCGCATGCCACGATACGTAGAAGGTACTTTCAATGTTTCCAGGAGATGCCATTTGGGGCGACCAAAATCGTAGGATTCCCTGTCAAGGAGGATGCGGTTGGAAACAAAGTCAAAATGGTAGTACCCACCGCCGATGCACTGGTCACCCCGCTTCAGTAGATGCTTATGCTGGTTAACCATACCGAGGCGAAAGGTGCCGTCAAGGGTCACTATAAACTTGGGGAGCGTCATGCAATATCTAATCAATTTCTAAATCAGAGTGGAGCCATGATTCCTAATCTGGT
>Ga0256404_1000400_pt1 | contig 113490 bp, 99 predicted proteins | sample RumenRJG_01DNA_FD_185990 | JGI IMG/M metagenome (GOLD analysis project Ga0256404, IMG submission 185990) | Bovine rumen microbial communities from Lethbridge, Alberta, Canada - RJG_01 | ecosystem: Host-associated > Mammals > Digestive system > Stomach > Rumen | place: Canada: Alberta... | reverse complement strand
GGACTGGTCGACATCACGGAGTTACATTCGTGAATCCGCCATCACAAAAATCCTTGAACAACAGGCCGCCTGATCATTATCGGGGACTCAATGGAAACTTTTTGCGAACAATTCTTGACACTAGCGAACAGTTAAACGACAGTAATTATCAGGAATATCGAGGTTGTGTTATGGATTCGCTTGAACAGGTTGATGTACCAGAGAATATCGCAACAGTGCTTCCACAAATCGACGAATTCTTGGACATTTACGAGAATGAGGTTAAGAATGATCAAATCGAAACAATCGTAAATAATTTGTCAAAATCTATAAACAATGGTGAATTTATTAAATTGAAGGAAGAAGTAGAACTTTTAGGGGATGTTCTCCCGTATAATTTGACAGTTTCCTGTACGGAAGAAGATGCTGAACCAGTAAAAGTAGTGTCTGTTTCTATTAAATCAGAGACCGGCATCGAGACAAAATCGAAAGCGCAGGCGCATCCGGGAAATTCAAAGTTTGATATTGAAAAAGGAATTGCGTACGCGAAGCAATATGCTCCAAAAGGAAAACACAATTCGAAATATTACTATTTTAATGGTGGAGATTGTACAAATTTTGTTTCGCAAATAAAAAAAGCAGGGGGTGTGCCCTTTCACTATACTTACAAAGGAACAGTCAATCCGACGTTAGATAAAAAGAACTCCTGGTACTATAAGAGCAAGAGTGATTATGGTTATCGCTGGACGGTTGCGGATAAATTTGCAAAGTTTTATGGGGTGAAGTATAAAACCACAAGTTTTATGAGTTTGTCAAAAAATGTTAAGAGGGGAAGTTTCATTACCAAGGATTCCGCAAATGATAAAGATTGGGATCATATGGGATTTGTAACTGAAATAACGGAAAACAAAAAAACTACGGAGGGGTCTACTTATTACGATTTCAAGGTCGCACAACACACTGCAGATTATCATGCTTATGTTAGCCCAAAAAAATGCGGATGGGATAAGATTAAGAAAGAGCATCCAAAGGCGGTGTTTGGAATTGTGAAATAGGGAGGGACAATGAACAGAAAACGGGAAATTAAAGTGTTCGCAGTCGTCTTTCTGATTGGAATGTGCATTGCGGCAGGAATAAGGATAAGCTCTCATTACCGTAATTTCGGATTGCCGCAGGATGTCATTTCCGGCGAAAAAACGGCAACTGCGGAAGCTACGGTAAGACTGTATTTGTTGTACTTGAACCGAAACGATGAGCAAGGCATTCAATCCATTCAGACAGACTCCAGAAACAGATCTTATCCGTCCGCAGACAGCGAGTATGATATGTTGGATGTGCGTTTACTGGAACTCCGGGAATTAAGTTCAGCCAACACCAGTGAAAGAGAGACTAAGTTTTATACAGAATATAACTACAGTTCTTTCTGGGCACCCTGGTGGAAATGCGACAGTACGGTCGTGATGGAGTTCACATTGATAAAAGAGGGTGGAAAATGGAAGATTGCTCAGATAGGAAACGGTTAAACGTTTGAAATGATATGACCCTCTGTGTTGAGGAATTAGATACGGAGGGTTCTATTTATCCCTGCACTCCACTCTGTTCACAATTATGTGCATGAGCCAGACCGTGTCCGGCCAGATGCAGTTCGCCATAATTGTGATTAGGCGATATTGACGTGGTAGATAAATAAAATGTAAAGTATTGATTTACGTTACCGCCGATTGACGTGCTTTATAACGACTAGGGGAAACGACCATAGCACAGCGAATGCATCAGAATACGTCAAGATATATCAACTTATAACAGACTCAATGTGCGATAAAGCCTTAACATTTCGTTCTTAATATTTCTGATTGATGTGATATGCAATATTATACTGCATCGGAATCAAAAAAATATATTTTCTTGTCCCCGTTCGGTTGTTTTGTGCGTTTATATAGATAGTATATGCTCATTGGTCTATTGATATTTCAATCATAATCGATGACTGAGCACATATTAAACGGAATGTGTTTTTCAGACAATCGGAGGAGAAAAATGTTTAGAAAATTTTTTGTGTTAACGCTCTGCGTACTGGTATTGCTGGGCATGGTATGCGTCGTATATGGTGAGGAGTCGGAGCAGACGCCGCAATTCGCGCCGCCTGCGAGGATGAAATATGCGAAATCCACGAGTGTCACGCTCGACAGAAAAGGTGAATCCGCAGTCATATCGGCAAGAATTATCGGGGATGCGGGAAAGACAACGAAGTTAAAGGGGAAATGTATTTTACAGAAATTTTCAAACGGGAAATGGAATTATGTTGACAGCTGGTCGGAATCAACTAACGCAAGAATCCTTTCCATTAATAAAAAAAGAAAAGTGTCCGGCGGAACATATCGTGTCCATGCAGTATTCCATGCATACGCCGGCGATAAAGTCGAGACCATTACAGATAACAGTGGAAAGGTGAAATTCTAAAAAACGATTTATGTCAGGTGATTGGATGTTTTTGAAATAGAAACTTTTAAAATAGTGAGGTGAAAAATCATGAAGAAATTGGGTATAAGTGATAATTTCAACTTGTATTCTAATAATGGAGGAATTTATGAGGCGGAAAATAATTTACGGAGTATTGGCAGTCGTGTGTATCGTGCTGCTCGCAGTGCTTATTACCATGTACCAGAGGCAGGTATCGGTCAATGGACAGATGCTCGCCGATGACTTCCGGTATGCGGGATACAGTGCTGTATCATTCGATAAAGTCAGTTCAGACAGGTTGACGAACGGGGAGAAAAAGAAGGCATTGAACAGTTATTGGCTGGCGATGCGTCCTTTGTCCGCGAATATCAACCGTGTCGCAGAGTCGGGTGCATACAGGGAATATCGAATGGACGGTCTGGAAGAATTTCTGATTGAACTGAATGAAGATCTGGGTAACCCTGCGAAATACGATGCGCTAATACGCACAATAAAGAAGGTCAATGTAAACCTGAAGCGCATAGGTGAACAAAGTAGATCAGGCTATAATTTCCGGGGAGATCCGGAGAACATACGGAAGTACATCTCGGAAGCCGAGAAGGAGTGCAGGGCATATACAGGCCGATGAATATGCATATCGAATTTTTGCGGTAGAAAATAATGAAACGCGAAACACTGAAGCGGCAGTAATTGAAAATAATATAGGGAAAGCGGAGATTAATCAGAATTTGCAGGAGAATGACAATAAAATTTTGGCATTGGGCGAAGATACTGATATTACTTTCCCTAAAAGTGGTAATGGAATAATCACAGTATCCTCTGATGGTAGAAATGTTACCAAAATGGCATTGCCAGATGATGCCTCAAAACTAGCAGCTACTACTTGACGCAGTCTGGAGTTAAGAAGTTGAGAAATAAATATACGGAGATGGGAACGAGAGAACTTTATGAAGGCTTGGTCGCATGTGCTGCATCAATGAAAAATCCAGTTGCAGGAGCAGCCACTACCTTTATATTTGTGAACAAAGTGTACGGTGGATTGAAATATAACAGTTGGAATGTTATCTATAAAAAATTTTCGAAAAAATATGCCAAGGTATGTGTGGTATTCAGGTGGGGAAACGGAGGTAAAAACAGCGGATATATACCGCATAAGGAAACCGTGGAGTATGTTAGTAAAAAATAAGGGGAGGAGTAGCAACCAATGAAAACGACCAAAGAAAAAGATAAGACTTATTTGAAAGAGAAATCCTATTGGGTCAGGAGATTTATCGCCGGCGAGATTTTGTTTCTGCTGTTCGTGATTCCATTATTCATTCATATGCCTTCTAAGCTTACATTGTATTACATCGCGGTACCGTTCCTCGGAGGAACGGCGATCAATATTTTGTGGACCTGGATCGACATAAAGCGTTACAGGGTAAAGTAGAAACTTCAGCGTAGCCTGATACCGTCGCAGGCTATCTATTAGATTGCTTTCAGCAATCAAAAATGATATACTGTCCTTAGGAATTTCTAAGGAGGTGCGAGTTATGGCAAGGACAACTATCAAAACAGCGAATGTATATACACGAGTAGATCCCGAGACAAAGGAGCAGGCCGAAGCCATCCTGAATCATCTTGGAATCCCGATGTCAAATGCCATCGGCATGTTTTTAAAGCAGGTAATCATCCAGCGGGGAATACCTTTTGAAATGAAGCTTCCTGTCGCAAAGCCTGTTTCTATAGGCGAACTGACGAAAGAACAGTTCGATGCTGAAATGAAACTGGGGATGGATGATGTCGCTGCAGGCCGCGTCGTTTCTGCTGAGGATGTCGAAGCTGAAATGAGGAGACTATACAGCGAATGAAGATCGTCTACACATTCAAGGCAAGACAGGACTTACGGGATATTTACGAATACATTGCCTGCACACTGCTTGTTCCGGAGACAGCAGGCAGAATGACCGATTCGATTATGAAAAAGGTCAGAACGCTGGAATCCATGCCGGAAAGAAATCCTATGTATAAGGAAGAGCCGTGGCTCAGTCAGGGCGTTCGCTTTCTGCCCGTCAAAAGCTATCTGGTTTTCTACACGGTTAATTTTTCCAAAGAGACTGTTTCTGTTGTCCGTATCATGTATGCCGGAAGAGATATTCGAAATCAATTGAATGAAACGACAGAGTGGTAAATGACAGCTCCTGCCAGCATGGTTTATGAACACCGACGCAGATGAAATTTTTCTTGCATCGGCATCGGCGATATGATATACTTATGAGGTATTACGGGCGTTCCTCTGAATGATGCATCCGCAGGATGCGTAGAGTAACTCGAGGGCATTTAAGAACGTCTATGAGGGAAGGAGGATATCATCATTATGAATGCAATAGATGCTGTGACTCAGGATTACCTGAAGAAGGACATTCCGGAATTTGGTGTCGGCGATACCGTTCGCGTACACATCAAGATTAAGGAAGGAAACAGAGAGAGAATTCAGGTCTTTGAGGGTTTTGTGCTGAAGCGTCAGAACGGCGGAATAGGAGAGAGCTTCACCGTCAGAAGAATCGCATCAGGCGTCGGCGTTGAAAAGACATTCCCGCTTCATTCACCATGGGTTGAGAAGATCGAGGTCGTTCGCAAGGGCGATGTCAGAAGAGCAAGGCTCCACTACATGCGTGGCAGAACAGGAAAGTCCGCGAAGATCAAATCAAAGGAAAGCAGATAATGAAGGGGGAACCGCAAGGTTCCCTTTTCTGTACTGAAGTAATGACGCAATAATCAGATATAAACTGCCGGTCCGACAGGTTCCGGGCCGGCTCAACGGATATTGACATTAATGAGGACCGACGTCCTTTGAACAGCAGGAGTATCGCAATGAACAGTATCAACTGGTACCCCGGTCATATGAAAAAGACCCGGGAACTGATCCGTGATAATCTGAAAATGGTGGATCTGGTCATCGAGGTCATCGACGCCAGGATTCCGGTTTCCAGCCGGAACCCCATCATCGATGAGCTTGTGGGGGAGAAGCCCCGGGTGATTATTCTGAACAAAAAAGATCTGGCGGATCCTGAAGAGAACCGGAAATGGACTGCCTTCTTCCGAGCTGGCGGCATTCGGGCGCTGGAGATGAACTGTGTCAGCGGCGAAGGGGTTAAAGCTCTGTACGGGGCTTTGTCCGCAAGGCAGGAGAAAATCGGGTCCGCCCGCTACAAGCGGCCGATGCGCATGATGATCGTTGGCGTACCCAACTGCGGCAAATCCTCGCTGATTAACCGTCTGACCGGAAAGAAGAGCGCGCGGACCGGCGACCGGCCGGGAGTGACGAAGGGAAAGCAGTGGCTGACCCTGTCCAACGGAATGCAGCTGCTGGACACGCCCGGGATTTTGTGGCCGAAGTTTGAGGATCCCCGCGTGGGGCTGAATCTCGCATATTGCGGGAGCATCCGGGACGAGATTCTGGATACGGCGGATCTGGCGCTGTCTTTTCTGGAGGATATGCAGAACCGTTATCCGGAGATGCTTCGGGAACGCTACCGCCTGGAGGAACTGGGAGAGACGCCGCTGGAGACCATGGAGCGCATAGCGGAGAAACGGGGATTCATTCTGCCGGGCAGGAGAATCGACTATGAGCGGTGTGCCCGGACTGTTCTGGATGAATTTCGCAGCGGCAGAATCGGCAGGATCACACTGGAGACTGCACCGGGAAGCATTACACCGGAGGACGCCCTATGAAAAAAGAAGAACGGGAGCAGCGCATGCGGCAGCGGCTCCGGGAAATGAGGCTTCCGGAAGAGGCCTTGTGGGAACAGGGGATCCGGTATATCGGAGGTATCGACGAGGTAGGCCGGGGTCCGCTGGCCGGTCCTGTTGTTGCAGCCTGTGTCGTGCTCCCGCAGGATTTCGACCTTCTGGGGGTGGATGATTCAAAAAAATTGTCGGAGAAGAGGCGAGAGCAGCTGTACGGTCAGATCCTGGAACGGGCGGTCGCCTGGGGGATAGGGCGCCGAGGGCCGAAGGTCATCGATGAGATTAATATTCTGGAGGCCACAAAGCTTGCCATGCTGGATGCGGCGGCTGCCGCAGACGAGATGCTCCGGGAGAAAGACGGGAGCACCATAGAGCACGTTCTGATCGATGCGCTGAGGCTGGAGGCTCTGGACAAGCCGCAGACCTCCATCATCAGAGGAGACAGCAGCAGCGTATCCATCGCGGCAGCGTCCATCGTTGCAAAGGTGACACGGGACCGGCGGATGATCGAGTATGCGGAGGAGTATCCCGGATACAGCTTCGAGAGAAATAAAGGCTACGGTACAAAGGCGCACTACGAGGGAATCCGGGAGCACGGGGTGACCCCGATTCATCGGCGCAGTTTTTTAAAAAACACCGGCTATTAACCGGGGAAGGAGAAAAACATGGAAATCAAAACTGATATCGAAATCGCACAGGCAGTGGAAAAAGAACCGATTCTGAACATCGCGAGGGACGCGGGCATTGATGAAAAGTACGTGGAACTGTACGGAAACTATAAGGCGAAGATCGATTACAGCATCCTGGAAGAAAAAAAGAATGAGCCGGACGGTAAACTGATCCTGGTGACGGCGATTTCTCCGACTCCGGCGGGCGAGGGAAAGACCACCACATCAGCGGGACTTGCAGACGCTTTTCACAGACTGGACAAAAAGGTGATGCTGGCGCTGAGGGAGCCTTCTCTGGGCCCTGTGTTCGGCATCAAAGGCGGAGCGGCGGGCGGAGGCTACGCCCAGGTGGTTCCGATGGAGGACATCAATCTGCATTTTACCGGAGACATGCACGCCATCGGCGCCGCGAACAATCTGATCGCCGCCATGCTGGACAACCACATTCAGCAGGGTAATGCGCTGAACATTGATCCCAGAAGAATCACATGGAAACGCGCTGTGGATATGAATGACCGGCAGCTCCGCCACATTCTGGACGGAATGGGCGGAAAGGCCAGCGGAGTTCCGAGGGAAGACGGATTCGAGATTACGGTGGCCAGCGAGGTCATGGCGATTCTTTGTCTCTCCCACGATATAGAAGATCTGAAGGACAAGCTTTCCAGAATTATTCTGGGATATACATACGACGGAGCGCCGGTTACCGTGGCGGATATCAAGGCACAGGGAGCGGCGGCAGCGCTGCTGAAGGACGCGCTGAAGCCGAATCTGGTACAGACCCTGGAGCATACGCCTGCATTTGTACACGGAGGACCCTTCGCAAACATCGCGCATGGCTGCAATTCGCTGATGGCGACGAAGATGGCTCTCAAACTGGCAGACTATGTGGTTACGGAGGCGGGCTTTGCTGCGGATCTCGGCGCGGAGAAGTTCGTTGACATCAAATGCCGCAAGGGCGGTCTGAAGCCGGACGCCTGTGTTCTGGTCGCGACAGTCCGGGCTCTGAAGTATCATGGCGGCGTGCCGAAGAAGGATCTGAACGAGGAGAATTTGGAGGCTCTGGAAGCAGGGCTGCCTAATCTTCTGCAGCATCTTGAGAATATCCGGGAGGTCTACGGCATTCCGGCGGTTGTGGCTCTGAATGAGTTCCCGACGGATACGGAGGCGGAAGTCCGTCTCGTTGAGGAAAAATGTCGGGAACTGGGCGTCAACGTGGTTCTCAGCCAGGTATGGGCAAAGGGCGGCGAAGGCGGTGTTGATCTTGCGAAGGAGGTCATCCGTCTCATTGAGGAGGAAGAGAATCATTTCAGTTTCACATATCCTCTGGAAATGACCATCCGCGAAAAGGTTGAGACCATTGCCAGACGTGTATACCATGCGGACGGCGTGATTTACGAGAAGAAAGCGGCTCAGTCCATCGATCAGCTGGAAAAGCTGGGTTACGGCAATCTTCCGATCTGTGTGGCGAAAACCCAGTTCAGCTTCTCAGACGACCCGTCTCTGTTGGGTGCGCCGGAGGGCTTCCATATTACGGTGACAGAGGCGAAAGCGGATGCGGGAGCAGGCTTCATCGTAGTGAAGACCGGAAATATCATGACCATGCCGGGATTGCCCAGGGTACCTGCGGCGGAGAAAATTGACGTGGACAACTCTGGCAGGATCACCGGACTGTTTTAACCCGCACAGCAGGCATCGGGCACACATCAGACAGATTACATCAGAAGGGAAGAATCAGATAATAATGATCACAGACAGCAGTTGCAGAGAATTTGTTGAAATACTCTCCAGTAAGGAGCCGGTACCGGGAGGCGGGAGCGCGTCAGCGCTTCTGGGCGCGATCGGGACGGCTCTGGGGAACATGGTCGGCCACCTGACCGTCGGGAAGAAAAAATACGCTGCGGTAGAGGACGAAATGCACGACATGATGGATCGCTGCGAGAAGATTCAGCATGACATGCTGAATCTGGTGGAACGGGATGCAGAAGCCTTCACACCGCTGGCGAAGGCCTACGGAATGCCTCGCGATACAGAAGAACAGAAGCGGGAGAAGGAGCGGGTTATGGCCATCGTGCTTCAGGATGCGTGTGCAGCGCCTCTTGAGATCATGCGGAAATGCTGCGAGGCCATCGACATGTGCGAGGAATTCGCCAACAAAGGAAGCCGGCTCGCGATCAGTGATGCCGGCGTAGGTGTCGTATTTTGTAAGGCAGCTCTTCAGGGAGCTTCGCTGAATGTGTTTATTAATACAAAAGCAATGAAGGATCGGGAGAGTGCTGAACGAATCAATGATGAGGCGGACAGCATGCTGTTCGAGTATACGGTAAAGGCGGACACAGTGTATGCCCAGGTACAGGCGAGCCTGCGGGGCTGGGATGACTGAGCCTGCGAAGAGCCTGAGATACGGAAGGCCGGTACGGCGGAACGGGAGGTGATGTCTCCGTCGCTGCTCCGGCCTTTTGTCATATCATTCGCATCATTCCTCGTTCGCCGTCACTTCAGTCACTGAGCATCATCTCCAGGGAATCGTCCTGAAAGAAGGTATTGGCGTTGTAGAGGAACAGTATTTCATCTACTTTATAGGCGTCGATGAGGTCACCGATATCCTCGAAGAAATAGCGGGGATCCACGACGATGATTCTCCGGTAGTTCTGGGACAGAAACGGGATAAAGCTGTTGGCATAGCTGTCCTTAATCAGCAGCAGTGTCCGGTTCGCGGTTCCGGGAGTCTGAATCGTATACATCGGATGATTGCTTCCGCCGAACACGGTATAGGCATCCTTCTTCTTCAGATTGTCAAGCTGATAGAAGTGGGTTGTCTTTTTCTTTGTGTCAGCGTAGTATATCACGGAATTGCGGTAATTCTGCCGGCTGTCGGGAAGGTAGATTTTAATCGCGTCGTCCCTGCCGTTGACAAATCCGCTCTTGGAACAGAGAGTTCCTCTGAAGTCGTTTTTGACGGCGTAGCCGTCGTAGGCGGTTTTGTTGTCTAGCTTCATTTTCTTAGCGGCGGTACGGTATGCGAGATAGGCTCCGTCACTGGTCCAGTGGTGGTCGGTCCGGTAATAGAGCTGTGTATCTTCCTTCGCCCTGCGGAAAGCGTCCCGAATGTCTATTGTCGTGTAGCCGAAGCTGTGGAGATCGGACAGAAACGAGTCCATGTATCTGTTCTGGTCAGCCATACGCACGGTGGCCGGAAGCTTGTCGGAAAGAATGTTCGCAGCATTCGGCGCCAGCAGGAAATACATTTTCACGTTGCTGTACTGACGGCTGAACTGGCGCAGCGCGTTTTTTGTATAGACAAAGTGCTTGTTCGGCGTGCTGATCTCCTCCATAAGGTAATGATCCCTGCAGCGATATACTCCGTTGGCCTCCAGTTTCCCTTCTGTGACGTCCGCGGCGGATTTAATACGGATGAAGCTGTTCCGGAGCAGGAACTGGTCGTTCACATAGTTTTCCAGCTTTGTTTCATAGCGGCCTTCCATGTATTTTGAGACTGAAAAGGACGGCAGCGTCTGAAGGACCCGGTTCTCTACAGCGGAAAAGGTTTTGTCCGGCAGAATGAGATTCAGCAGGAACACCGCCGCCAGACAGACGACGAACAGAAGACCTGTTATTCTTGTGTAGGAACTGTTTCGCATAGTGACCGCCTCCCAGGGCTTTTAAAATCTGAAGTACAAAAACGGATTATATGAACTGTAAACCAGGTACGCTACGGACAGAATGAAAACTGCGAAAATGCAGATCACCGCCGCAACGCGCCGATCCTCCGCAAAGCGCCGGAAACGTTCCATGGGTCGGGGGCCTGAAAGCACACAGGAAAGAATCAGGAGGACCAGATTGGTGCGCAGCAGATACAGAGTCTTCACATTGGCGAAGGCGAACCGGCCGACGCCGAACATGACGCCCAGATAATGGACCGCCGCGGACAGATCGCTGCTGAAGAAGAAGACCCATCCGATCAGGACCACCAGCATAGCGTACAGATGCTGAGCCCACGCCGGACTTTGTTTCAGAGCGCTTCCGAAGACATATTTCTCCAGGATCAGCACGACTCCGTAATATAGCCCCCAAAACACAAAATTCCAGCTGGCGCCGTGCCACAGCCCGGTCAGAGACCAGACAATCAGCAGATTCAGGATATGGCGGGGAACTGTGACCCGGTTGCCGCCCAGCGGTATGTAGAGGTAGTCCCGGAACCATCCGGACAGAGACATATGCCACCTGCGCCAGAACTCCGTGACGCTCCTGCTGATATAGGGATAGTTGAAATTCTCCAGAAACTCAAAGCCGAACATACGGCCCAGGCCGATGGCCATGTCAGAATATCCGCTGAAGTCGAAGTAGATCTGCAGTGTGTAGGCCAGAGCACCGATCCAGAAGGAGAGAACCGAGGCCTGGCTGTCCGGCAGGTTCAGGACCAGCTGGTGCAGCGCGCCCAGGTTGTTGGCCAGGAGCACCTTCTTTCCGAGACCAAGCATGAAGCGCGTCGCGCCCTGACCGAATTTCTCCGGATTCGTCTCGCGGTATGACAGCTGACTTTCGATGTCGATGTACTTCACGATGGGACCGGCAATAAGCTGCGGAAACAGCGCCAGGTACAGAGTGAAGTTCAGGAAACTGCTCTGGGGTTTTACTTTGTCCCGGTACACGTCGATGATGTAAGACAGCGCCTGGAAAGTGTAGAATGAAATGCCGATGGGCAGGGACAGCGCGGTATAGGAAATATGGGAATGAAAGATCCCGTTCACGGTGTCCATCAGGAAGCCGAAGTATTTGAAGAAGCACAGGATGAAGAGGTTCATCACCAGCGCGAACAGAAAGTCCCGCTTTCCGGAGCCGCCCTTTCGCCTGTCCTGCGCGATCAGATGCGCCATGAAATAATTGAAAAAGGCGCTGTAAATCATCAGGAACACATAGACCGGCTCTCCCCAGCTGTAAAAGACGAGACTGAAAAGCAGCAGAACAATGTTCCGGGTGAACAGATATTTTTTCGGTACGAGGAAATACGCGGCCAGAAGGATCGGCAGGAAGTAGAAGATGAATACGATACTGCTAAAGAGCATGACGGAACACCTCCTCATACCGGTCAGGATTTTTGTCCACGCAATAGAAAATATAGTTTCCGCGTTTGTATATGATGGCGTTTTTCAGCATGGCGACCTGAGACGGCCCGTAGCCTTCAAAGGTTCTTGTCTGATCGGCGACGCGCCTGTCGATGGCGTCCTCCACCGCGGTCAGGTCGTCCCGCCGGTAAACGCGGACAACCAGAACCTCCTGCACTCCGAGAGCCTCCCTGCTCTTGTAATAGATGTAGGAATCGTAGTCGGAGTAATCCAGCCCCATGAACTGCATCAGCTGACGGTTGCTGCACTTCTGCATGGAGGAGAGGTCGGTTCCCTTCCGCAGAGCGGATTCGACGGAGTCCATAGGCACGTCCGGAGCGCCGGAACGGTGGTAGACCGCCGCCAGAAAAAGAATCAGCACTACGGAAAGGATGATCTTGGTGATGTCGCTGGCATCCAGACGGCGGAGCCGATCCCCGATATTTTTTTGCAGTCCGGTTACTTTACTCATTACAGCCCCGCTTTCAGAATCATGTTGTTCAGCCACATGACATAATAACCCGAACTCACATGGATTCCGTCAGAGCCATAGAATTTCGGATTTTCTTCCAGAATATAGTTGTTGTCGATATATGTGAGATTCATCTTCCGGCACATTCTGCGCAGAGCGGAGTTGAATTTCCGGTAATTTCTCAGAGATTTGTTCTTCTTCCGGGCCGCCGCGGACGGAGTGGAAATGCTGTTGATCATCAGCTTCGTGGAGGGCGACGTTTTATGGAATTCCTTCAGCAGTGTTTCGTAGCGGGCTACAAAGTTTTCTGAATTGCCCCGGTAGTTCCCCATATCGTTCATGCCGAAGGTGAAAAAAGCGACCTTCGGATAAGTTTTCGCCGCGGATCGGAACTGCGCGTCGCCGTGCATGACGGAACCTCCCACTTTGTAGAATACCTGAGAGTCACTGAGGAAGCCGTAGGTGGTCAGTCCCTCTGTGATAGAGTCGCCGATCACTGCGCAGCCGTCAAAGATCTGACGGTATTTCGCTTTGGACAGACCGTTTTCCTTTCCGGAGCGTGTGACCGTTACGGGAGCAGTGCTGGAGCCCTCTGCCTCAAGTTTTTTTTCTACAGCGGAAACGCTGGAGAAATCATAGGAGGAAATGAGCTTCAGATTCTCCTTCACCGCGGAATTCCGAACGTCGGCTTTCAGGTTAAAATGAGCCAGATTGAAAACGAAAAGAATCAGAAGAATGAACAGGAGCATTCTTCTGATCTGTCTGGCGTTGATTTTTATTTTTATATCGGGTTTCACGCTTTTCCGCATCATTCTTTCGGGTTCCTTCAAACTCAGATATTGGCGGCGATAAGGTCACCGCACTGTGTCGTAGTCACAGCCTCCGGCGCGCCGCCGCAGAGATCCGCGGTGCGGTGCCCGTCGGACAGGAACCGGTTCACGGCGTCCTCGATGGATTTCGCTTCTTCGCTCAGACCGAAGGTATAGCGGAGCATCATAGCGCCGGAGAGGATCGTTGCAATGGGATTAGCCTGTCCTGTGCCGGCGATGTCCGGAGCGGAACCGTGAACGGGTTCGTACATTCCGAAGTTTCCGTCCGCAAGGCTCGCGGAGGGAAGCATGCCGATTGAGCCGGTAATCTGGCTGGCTTCATCGGAAAGAATATCGCCGAACATATTGCTGGTCACAATTACGTCGAACTGGCGGGGGTTGCGGACCAGCTGCATGGCAGCGTTGTCGACATACAGATTGTCCAGTTCCACCTCGGGGTAGTCCTCGGAGACTTCGGCCACAACTCTGCGCCACAGACGAGAACTTTCCAGGACGTTGGATTTGTCCACGGAAGTGACCTTTCTGCTGCGCTTCATGGCCATATCGAAGGCGACTTTCGCGATGCGGCGAACCTCGCCCTCCGCATACTGCTCCACATCATAGGCGGCCGGACCCATATCGCCGCCGTCCTTATGCCCCTTTTCTCCGAAATAGATGCCGCCGGTCAGTTCACGCACGACGACGATGTCCAGCCCGCCGCTGATGATTTCCGGCTTCAGAGGGGAGGCGTCCGCCAGCTGATCGAAAACCATGGCGGGACGGAGATTGGCAAACAGTCCGAGCTCCTTGCGCAGGCCCAGAAGCGCTCTTTCCGGCCGCTGGTCGCCGGGCACATTATCCCATTTGGGGCCGCCGACAGCGCCCAGCAGCACTGCATCGCTGGCTTTCGCTATACGGACGGTTTCCGCAGGAAGACATTCTCCGACCGCGTCGATAGCCGCACCGCCTGCCGGAACATCGGTAAAGTGAAAAGTGTGTCCGAATTTCTGCCCGACCTTTTCCAGTACTTTGATGGTTTCCGCTACTACTTCGGGGCCGATTCCATCGCCTCTGACCACTGCGATATTATAGTTCATTCTGCCTTCTCCTCCGTTCTGTTTCTGATGCTGTTCATCAGGCCGCCCGCCCGGATGATGTTCTGAATGAACGCAGGGAAGGGCAGTGCCCGGTAAGTCTCGCTCTTTGTGATATTGGTAATGACGCCGGTATCGAAATTCACGGAAACCTCATCTCCCGCCTGGATTTTTTCGCTCGCCTCCGGGCATTCCAGAATTGGAAGGCCGATATTGATGGCGTTGCGATAGAAGATGCGGGCGAAGGTAGAGGCGATGACACAGCTGATGCCGCTTGCCTTGATGGCGATGGGGGCGTGCTCCCGGGAGGAGCCGCAGCCGAAGTTCTCGCCGGCCACCATGATGTCGCCGGGGTGGACTTTGTGCACAAAATCCCGGTCGATATCTTCCATGCAGTGGCTCGCCAGTTCCTTGTCGTTTTGCGTGTTCAGGTAGCGGGCGGGGATGATCACGTCAGTGTCGACGTTGTCTCCGTACCGATGTACAAATCCTTTTGCTTCCATTTCTATCTGCTCCTTTCCGGTCCGCTGATTTTTCCTGCGACAGCGGATGCTGCGGCAACGGCCGGGCTGGCGAGGTAAACCTCGGAAGTGGTATCTCCCATGCGGCCGACAAAGTTGCGGTTGGTCGTCGCGACGCATCGCTCGCCGGCGGCCAGAATCCCCATGTGTCCGCCCAGGCAGGGACCACAGGTGGGTGTTGAGACGATGCATCCCGCATCGAGGAAAATGTCGATATATCCGGCGTGGATGCTGTCCTTATAGACCTGCTGGGTGGCCGGAATAATGATGGCACGAAGACCCTTTGCCACGTGCTTTCCCTTCAGGATTTCAGCGGCAGCCTTCATGTCCGACAGCCTCCCGTTAGTGCAGGAGCCGATGACGACCTGATCGATGGGGATGTTCCCGACTTCATCAATGGTTCGGGTGTTCTCCGGCAAGTGGGGGAAGGAGACGGTGGGCCGGATCTCGGACAGATTGATTTCATATGTCTGCTCATATTCCGCGTCAGCGTCGGCCTCATATACAGTGTAGGGACGGCTGACCCTATCCTTCATATATTCCTTTGTTATGTCATCCACCGGGAAAATTCCGTTCTTTCCGCCGGCCTCAATGGCCATGTTGCAGATACACAGGCGATCCTCCATAGAGAGGGAGGCAACTCCCGGACCGGTGAATTCCATAGATTTATACAGAGCGCCGTCCACGCCGATCAGTCCGATGATATGCAGGATGACATCCTTGCCGCTGACAAATTCGGAGAGTTGGCCGGTCAGATTGAACCGAATCGCCGGAGGAACCTTGAACCAGGCTTCGCCGGTGGCCATGCCCGCCGCCAGATCGGTAGAGCCCACGCCTGTGGAGAATGCGCCCAGAGCGCCGTAGGTGCAGGTGTGGGAGTCCGCGCCGATAATGGCTTCTCCCGCACAGACCAGCCCTTTCTCCGGGAGGAGGGCGTGCTCGATTCCCATCTCTCCTACGTCATAGAAATTCTCTAGGTCGAAGCGCCTGGCGAAGGTCCTGCATTTTTTACACTGCTCCGCGCTCTTGATGTCTTTGTTTGGGGTGAAGTGATCCATGACGAGAGAAACTCTGCTCCTGTCGAAGACGCTGTCAAACCCCGCCTTATCGAACTCATTGATGGATACCGGACCGGTGATGTCATTTGCCAGCACCATGTCCAGCCGAGCATTGATCAGCTGCCCCGCCGCCACATGATCCAGACCGGCGTGAGCGGCGAGGATCTTCTGTGTCATTGTCATTCCCATATTGAGTAATTCCTTTCTTTATACTCGTATATGCTCTGCGGCGGCTGCCGGAAACGGCAGGCCTCCGAAGCATAAAATCATTATATAATATTCTGCGCTATTTGACCATATGTTCTTTCTTATTCATGCGGTTCAGAGCACTGACCAGTGCATTGACCGCGGCCAGCGTTATGTCATACTGTGTTCCCACGCCCCAGTATTCGTGACCGTCCTTGTCTGCAATGCAGATGTAAGCGGCGGCTTTGGAACTGGAGTCGGTGCTGATTGCGTGCTCCGTGTAGGTGATGAACCGGTAGTCGAAGTTATACGGCGTCTTCTTCAGACCGTTGGCGACGGCATCCAGACGGCCGTTTCCTTCTGCATCGATGTTATAGACTTCACCATCGATGACCACCCGCATCCGGACTGCGACGGTTTTCTCTCCTTCTTCCTTTGTGGAGGAGAAATAACTGAAGGTGGCGTCTGTGATGTCCAGCGGCGAGAAAAAGTTGATATATTCCCGGGAAAAAATGTCGAAGATCTCGTCGGAGGACAGTTCCTCGTGAGTATGGTCGGAAATTCCCTTCATCATATATCCGACTTCGGCGCGCATCGCCTTGGGAATATCGAAGCCGTGGTCACGGTTGATGATGTACGCGACGCCGCCCTTGCCGGACTGGCTGTTGATGCGGATCACGTCGCCGTCATACTGACGCCCCACATCGTGGGGATCGATGGGCAGGTAAGGAACCGTCCAACGTGTCGGGTCGGTTTCCGCTCGCCACTTCATACCCTTGGCAATTGCATCCTGATGAGAGCCGGAGAAGGCTGCGAACACCAGGGAACCGCAGTAGGGACGGCGCGGATCGACCGTCATATCTGTGAATTTCTCGAACATCTCTACCGCTCTCGGCATATCGGAGAAATCCAGCTCGGGATCTACGCCGTGGGTGAACATATTCATGGCCAGCGTGACGATGTCCACGTTTCCGGTGCGTTCACCGTTGCCGAACAGGGTGCCTTCAATGCGGTCGCCGCCGGCGAGCAGCCCCAGCTCTGCGTCCGCCACGCCGGTTCCCCGGTCATTGTGGGGATGCAGGGACAGAACTACGCTGTCTCTGCTGTGCAGGTTTTTGCTCATGTATTCCACCTGGTTGGCGAATACATGGGGCATGGACATTTCCACGGTCGCCGGCAGGTTGATGATGACCTTGTGCTCAGGCGTGGGTTTCCAGATATCGATGACGGCGTTGCAAATCTCCAGCGCGAACTCCGGCTCTGTGCCGGTGAAACTCTCGGGAGAATATTCAAATTCGAAGTCAGTGTCCGTGTATCTGGCTGCGATTTCATTCATCAGTTCCGCACCGTCGGTGGCGATTTTAATGATTTCTTCCTTATCCTTGCGGAATACCTGCTGTCTCTGGGCAAAGGATGTGGAGTTATAGAGATGAACCACGGCGTGCTTTGCGCCTACCAGAGATTCAAATGTTTTTTCAATAATATGGCGTCTGGACTGCGTCAGTACCTGCACAGTCACGTCGTCCGGAATCATATCCTGCTCAATCAAAGTTCTCAGGAATTCAAATTCGGTATCTGATGCAGCGGGAAAACCCACTTCAATTTCTTTGAATCCGATCTCGCAGAGATAGGTGAAGAATTCCAGTTTCTGTTCCAGGTTCATCGGAACGATCAACGCCTGGTTGCCGTCACGGAGATCCACGCTGCACCATCTGGGAGCCTTCTCAATGTGATCCTTCTTCACCCAGTCGTATTCATTGACTGGCGGGACAAAATAACCGATTCTGTACTTGTCATAATTTTTCATTTCAAAACCCTCCTGAATACAAATAATCGCCTCTTTGCGATTATCCATCTGATCTAACCGTAAAGAGACGAAAACGTTCATTATAATAAAGTTTCCGCGGTACCACTCTTTTTGACTGCCGCGTCCATCAACGCACAGCCCGCTCGTTTGGCATGCTCGGGGGTGAGACACCGGCGTGTTTCTGCAGCATTTCACCGTACTGCTGCTCTCTGTGAGAAACCTGAAACCGGTTTATTCCCGTCTTGGCAAAACTTGTTTACATTTGGTTGTAACAATAATATAATGTATAGCAAACTCTTTGTCAACAGCAAATCGGTGAAAATTGTGTATGAAATTAGAAAATGAAATATTTTTTTGTGTTTGATTACAAAAAGTGGTTGACATTTGTTAGCGATGCTCTATAATAGAGTTGCGCCTCAAGGAGAGGCGGAATTTAAGGAATAATCAGGAGAGGTAGTATGAAACTGACAGGGGCTCAGATAGTAGCAGAGGTTCTTCTGGATCACGGGGTCGATACCGTTTTCGGATACCCGGGCGGAGCGGCTCTGAACATCTATGATGAACTGTATAAATACAGCGATCGCATCAGGCACGTCATGACTGCGCACGAGCAGGGAGCTTCCCATGCGGCGGACGGTTACGCCAGAGCGACGGGCAGAACCGGAGTGGTCTTTTCCACCAGCGGGCCCGGCGCGACGAATCTGGTGACGGGCATTGCCACCGCGTATATGGACAGCATTCCGATGGTGGCGATCACATCGAACGTGGACAACAGTCTGATCGGACGCGACGCTTTTCAGGAAATTTATATCGCAGGAATTACAATTCCGATCACCAAGATGAATTATTTCGTGAACGATGTGGATGATCTGGAGATGACTCTCCGCAATGCGTTCCGTATCGCGAACAGCGGAAGAAAGGGACCGGTGCTGGTAGACATCACCAAGGATGTGACGGCTGCAAAAACTGAGTTTACCAATAAGCCGCCGCTGCCTCTGGATCCGAAGCCTTCTCCCACAAAGGAAGAACTGGCGGAGGCGGTTCGGCTGATCAACAACGCAGAGAAGCCGGTGGCGTACATCGGAGGAGGATGTATTTCCTCCAACGCCTGTGAGGCGGTGAATGAACTGATTTCCAGAGCGGATATCCCGGCGGTGCATACGCTGATGGCGTCCGGAATTGTCAGCTACGACAACGAACTCAATCTGGGTCTTGTGGGAATGCACGGCACGGTAGCCGCAAACAGGGCTATCGATCAGGCGGATCTGATTATCGCGCTTGGTGCCCGGTTCAGCGACCGGGTAGCCCTCAACACTAAGAAATGGGGAAGAAGAGCGCGGATCCTGCAGATCGATATCGACGCCAGCGAGATTAACAAAAATGTTCACATCGATAAATGCTGCGTCGGCGACGTGAAGGAAATCCTTGAACGGATGCTGGAATATGTGGATAAGGCACAGCATTACGAATGGCATGAACGCGTCTGCGGATGGCGGACCAAGGAGCGGGTCAGGAGAACGCTGAATCACGGTATGGATCCGAAGGAGATTCTGGAGGCCATCAGCACCATGTGCGACGATGACACCATCTATGTGACCGATGTCGGTCAGCATCAGATGTGGGCGGCTCAATACCTGAAGTTTCGTAAGCCGAAAAAGTTCCTGACCAGCGGAGGCTTGGGAACGATGGGTTTTGGCTACGGTGCGGCGATCGGGGCTCAGATGGGCAAACCGGACTGCCGGGTGGTGCACATCACCGGCGACGGTTCCTTCCATATGAATATGAACGAGGCCTGCACAGCGGTCAGTGAAAATCTGCCTGTGATCACGGTAATATTCAACAACAGCGTGTTGGGTATGGTTTACCAGTGGCAGACGATTTTCTACGGCGGACGTTACTCCAGTACGGTGCCGCATCGAAAGACGGATTACGTCAAGGTGGCGGAGGGCTTCGGCGCTCACGGCTATCGGGCGGAGAACATCGAACAGCTGAAGGCGGCTATGGCAGACGCGATGAAGCAGGACGGACCATCCTGGATCGAATGTGTAATCGAGCCGGAGGAACGGGTGCTCCCCATGATTCCGGGCGGCAAGACTGTGGAAGATATCATTGTGGAATAGGAGGACGCGGAGATGGCAAAGGAAATGAAAAAGAAAATCGTCAGCGTTCTCGTGGATAACCTGCCGAATGTCATGACGAGGGTCGCCAGCGTTCTGGGAAGGCGCGGATTCAATATTGATACGATTACAGTATCCTCTACGGGAAATCCGGACATCACACGAATTACCATGGTGTTTAATGTGGAGGAGGAGGTCGCGGATCAGATTGTCGCACAGATCGCCAAGATGGAAGTGGTGAAGTCTGTATCCGTACTGAATCGGGAGAAAACGCTGTATCGCGAGCTTCTTCTGGTCAAGGTCAACGCGATGCCGGATCAGCGGGATTCGATTAAGAATATCGTTGAGGTTTACCGCGGCAGCATCATCAATCTGACCACCACATCACTTGTCATCGAGGTCACTGGGTCGCCGGAAAAGCTGGATGGATTCATGGATCTGATGGATGAGTTCGATGTCGTGGACTTCTGCAGAAGCGGCGTGACCGCCGTGGAGCGGAACCTGCAGACCGATCACGGGCTGGAATAGGCGAAGCCCGACGGATTATAATTTGTATAAAAAATATATCTTACTATATAACAAAAGGAGACAGAAAAATGATAACGAAGTATTATGACGCAGATTGTAACTTTAGTGTTTTAGATGGAAAGACGATTGCAATCATCGGATTCGGAAGCCAGGGGCACGCTCATGCGATGAACCTGACCGAGAGCGGAGCAAAGGTTGTTGTCGGTCTGAGACCGGGTTCCAAGCATGAGAAGAAGGCGAAGGATTTCGGCCTGGAGGTCATGGATATCGAGGATGCGGCGGAGGCCGGAGACATCGTCATGATTCTGACGCCGGACGAGCTGCAGGCGGACATCTATGCAGAGAAAATCGCGCCGCATATGCACGCCGGAAATGCGCTGGCGTTCGCACATGGCTTCAATATTCATTTCCAGCAGATCGTTCCTCCGGCGGATGTGGACGTCATCATGATTGCTCCGAAGGGCCCCGGACACATCGTAAGAGAGCAGTATACACAGGGTTCCGGCGTTCCGTCTCTGATCGCAGTTTATCAGGACGCTTCCGGCAAGGCGAAGGATATCGCGTTGGCGTATGCTTCCGGGATCGGTGCCGGCAGATCCGGAATCATTGAGACCACTTTCAGAGAAGAGACAGAAACCGACCTGTTCGGTGAGCAGGCAGTCCTCTGCGGCGGCGTCTGCGAGCTGATGAAGGCGGGCTGGGAGACACTGGTCGAGGCCGGATATGCACCGGAGATGGCATACTTCGAGTGCATCCACGAGATGAAGATGATCATCGACCTGATCTATGCGAAGGGCTTCGACATGATGAGATACTCCATCTCCAACACTGCGGAATACGGTGACTACATCACAGGACCGAAGATCATCACCAAGGAGTCCAGAGAAGGAATGAAACAGGTGCTGTCCGATATTCAGGACGGAACATTTGCCTCCAACTTCATCAAGGAGTTCAAGGCCGGCGGAAAAGCGAACTTCCTGGCAATGAGAAAGATCCAGGCTGAGCATCCGGTCAACGAGGTCGGCAGAGACCTGCGCTCCATGATGAGCTGGCTGCAGTAGCAAAGACGCCACAGTGCCGTGCGGTCCATAGTTTGTAGGGGTCATCGGCAAAGCGCGGGCCGCAGTGAAAGCAATAAAGCAGTATAGAGAACAGAAATGAGAAACTGAGAGGTTATATTATGACCAGAAGAAGTGATAATGTAACCAAAGGCGTAGAAAAGGCTCCCATGCGAAGCCTTTTTTACGCTATGGGTTACACAAAGGAAGAGTTGGAGAGACCGCTCATCGGTATCGTCTCGGCTCACAGTGAAATCGTTCCGGGGCATATGCACCTGGACAAAATAACAGAGGCTGTGAAGGCCGGCGTGCGTATGGCCGGCGGCACGCCCATCATGGTTCCGGCAATCGGAGTCTGTGACGGGATCGCCATGGGTCATGTGGGAATGAAGTATTCCCTGGCAAGCCGTGAACTTATCGCAGATAGTGTCGAAACGATGGCGAATGCCCATCAGTTCGACGGGCTGGTGCTGGTGCCCAATTGTGACAAAATCGTTCCGGGAATGGTCATGGGGGCCGTCCGGATCGACATCCCCGCTGTCGTCTGCTCAGGCGGTCCGATGATGAGCGGCCTGGTAGGCGGCGTGGAAACTTCGTTATCTAAAATGTTTGAAGCAGTTGGGGCACGCAAGGCCGGTATCATTGACGATGCAGGACTGACCGAGTTCGAGCAGAATGTCTGCCCGGGCTGCGGGTCCTGCAGCGGCATGTACACCGCGAACAGCATGAATTGTCTCTGTGAGGCAGTCGGGCTGGCGCTTCCGGGGAACGGAACGATTCCCGCGGTGCATAGCGGACGCATCATGCTGGCGAAGCACGCCGGCATGGCGATTATGAATCTGGTGGAGAAGAATATTACTGCCCGCCAGATCGTCAACGAGAAATCTCTGAGGAACGCTCTCGCCTGCGACATGGCTCTGGGCTGTTCCAGCAATACGGTTCTCCACCTGCTGGCGATCGCCAATGAGGCGGGAGTCGCTCTCAGCATGGAGGTTTTCAATGAGATGAGCGGAAAGGTGCCGAATCTTTGTCACCTGGCGCCGGCAGGCCCGACGCATATGCATGATCTGAATCAGGCGGGGGGCGTGCAGGCGGTACTCGCGGAGCTGAACAAGAAGAATCTGATTGAAACGGATCTCCTTACGGCAAACGGTCATACCGTGGCTGAGAATATCAGAAATGCCTATATTAAGACAGATGCGATTCGTCCCATTGACAACCCCTATTCGGAAACCGGCGGTATCGCGGTGATGTGGGGAAATATCGCTCAGGAGGGCAGCGTTGTTAAGAGAAGCGCTGTCGCTCCGGAAATGCTGGTGCATGAGGGTCCGGCGCGGGTCTATGACTGTGAGGAGGACGCGATTAAGGACATCTACGAAGGAAAGATTGTGGACGGCGACGTGGTCGTCATCCGCTACGAAGGGCCGAAAGGCGGCCCGGGTATGCGGGAAATGCTGAATCCCACCAGTGCGCTTGCCGGTATGAAGCTGGACAAGACGGTGGCGCTGATTACGGATGGGCGCTTCAGCGGAGCGAGCCGCGGAGCTTCTATCGGACATGTCTGCCCGGAGGCGGCAGCCGGTGGAAACATCGGTCTGCTCCGGGAAGGCGATATCATTGAGATCGACATTCCTAACGGAAAGCTGAACGCCCGTGTCAGCGATGAGGAATTCGCCGCCCGCAGAGCGGAGTACACACCGCGGGAGCCGAATATCCGGCACGGGTGGCTCTATCGCTATTCCAGGATGGTTGGACCGAGCTGCAAGGGCGCGGTGATGATGGAGGACTAAATCGTGAAAAGGGCATTTGTCAACGGAAAAATCTTCACATCTGATACTTCGGAACCGGGGGCTCTGTATGCGGAGGCTCTTCTCTGCGACGGCGGCAGGATTCTGTTTGCGGGAGCAGAAAAGGATCTTCCCGCCGGGGAATACCCCCGGATTGACCTGGGCGGCCGAACCGTGATCCCGGGATTCGTGGATGCGCATATGCATCCGGTCATGCTGGCGGATTTCAGCAGGCAGATCGCCTGCCTTCCGCCGAAAGTCAATTCTATTCAGGAGCTGATTCAGGAAATCGCCCGGGTACGGTCGGAAAAGCCAGAGGGTGGCTGGATCAAGGGATGGGGATACGATGAGGGCAAATTCGCGGAGCATCGTTCCCCGAACCGCTATGATCTGGATAAGGGATCGTCGGATTTCCCGGTGTTCCTGACCCGCAGCTGCGAGCATATCCGCTGTGTGAACAGCAAGGCTCTCGAACTCGCGGGAATTACCCGTGACACGCCTGACCCGCAGGGCGGAGAGATCGAACGTGACGAGCACGGTGAGCCTACCGGAGTGCTGAAGGAAAATGCCCGGGATCTGGTGCTCCCGTTCATGCCGCCGGAGACAAAGGAAAGCACGGTAGCGTCGCTGATCGATTTGGGAGATCTCCTGACCTCTCAGGGAATCGTTGCCGTTACGGATATGGGGAATCTCCACGAGGGCGGTAATTACGAATTCTACGAGGAGGCGGTGAAGCGAGGGTTCCGCCAGAGAGTTTCACTCTACTATATGTGGGATTACTTTATGGATGACCCCTTGTTCGACATCACGCCGGAACTGATGGATCGGAACCGGCAGATCCGCATTGCCGGACTGAAGCTGATCGGCGACGGGAGCATCAGCGGAAAGACTGCATGGCTTTCGGAGCCTTATCTGGGAACGGAGGAATGCGGTTTCCCGGTATATTCCGACGAAAGTATGGAGCGGGCGCTGGAGTTCTGTAAAAGGACGGGCTGTCAGCTTTCAGTTCACGCCATGGGCGGCAGAGCCATCGACCGGGTGATCGACAGGGTTTACCCGGAGAAGGACTGGACCGACGGAAAGGTGCCCTGCCTTCGTGTGGAGCATCTGACCGAGCCGTCGGACCGGGCTGTTGCAAGGGCCGCGGAGCGGGGTTTCGGATTCGCCAGTCAGCCCATCTTTGAGTACTGTGAAATCGAGACCTATAAGAACAATATGGAACCGGAGCGTCTTCGGCACATCTATCCGCATAGGACGATGCTGGATCGCGGCGTGAAGCTGTGTCTGTCCACGGATGCGCCTGCAACATCGTGGGCCGTGCCGTCGGATCCGTTTTCTAATCTGAAGTCCGCGGTGACGCGTTACGCCTGTGACGGGACGGATATCGGTCAGGATGAGCGGCTCGATATTGAAACCGCGATGATTTTGTATACAAAGGAATCAGCGGAGGTTTCCGGCTTCGCCGGGCTGGGCGTGCTGAAGCCCGGATATGCGGCGGATTTTGCGGTGCTGTCGGACGATCTGTTTACCGTGGATCCGATGAAAATCGACGAGGTCTGCGTGGAAGAAACCTATATCGGCGGGGAGCGGGTTTACTGCAGGGAAGACCTGCGCGCTCAGAATCAGTACAGGTAACGGAATACACTCCTTGGATCCCGGAGTCGGGGTCTGAGGAGTATTTCTGCGTTCAGGGAGCGGCCGGCGAGCGGAAGGACAGCTGGAGGACGACCGGCCGGCCGCCGCAGAGGACCGCCTTTCGGACAGGCTCGTGGGAGAATTATGAACAGAGAAAAGATCTTAAAAACAATATCGGTTGCGTTATTTGTGTCGATGGCGGCGCTGATCCGTTTTAATTTTATTACGGAGGGCTTTATCGTTGCGATGTCGGTGCTGATTATGGGCATTTTCATTTATTGCTATGAGGATCTGTCTCCGATGTATATCGCAGCGCTGTCCGGAATTTTTTCGCCACTGTTCCGCCTGATTCTGACGTATATTCAGGACGGGAGACTGCAGTACACACTGGAGACAGTGCTGCCGGACATAGGTTTCTTTTTCACCTATGGAATTCTGTACACTCTGATCTATCGCTTTCTGATTGACGGTCCCAAGACGCTGCGGAACTTTACCTTTGTAATCCCGTTCTGCGACTTTTTCGGTAATGTGGGAGAGATGACGATACGGAGTATCCTGGCGGGCCATCCTTTGTTCACAGTGGAGATTCTGACCTATCTGGGAATCATCGCCCTCGTGAGGACCGCACTGGTGGTGGTGGTGCTGGTGGCGATCGAGTCCTACTCCAGCTTTCTGGTGCGCAGGGAACATGATGAAGTGTACAAACGGCTATTGACTCAGGCCTCGGTTGTGGACAGTGAGATGCGTCTGATGGAAAAAAATGAATCAGATGTGGAAGAAGTCATGAAAAAGGCGTATAATCTTTATAAGGAGGCCGGAGCGGATCCGGAGGTTCCTCACCGTTTCACGACTCAGATTCTGGAAATCGCCAAGAATACGCATGAGGTCAAGGCGGATTATCAGAACGTGATTTCTGTTCTTCAGGAGGATTATCTGGACAAGATCGGAAATCAGTCGATGCTGATGAGTGAAATCTGCAAGCTGGAGAAGGCCAATGTTATGAATTTAATCCGGCGTCGGGGATACCATGCGTCCGTCATGGTTCGAGGTCAGGCGGATTTCAAGGTGCACGACAGCTTCAAGATGATGTCGGTCATCCGGAATCTGCTGACTAACTCGGCGGAAGCCATCGGAACCGAGCAGGGTCGCATCATTCTGACACTGAGTGCCGAGGCCCGAGAGGTCCGCGGGGAAAACAGAACTCTGTATTATCGCATTACGGTTTACGACAACGGACCCGGCATCGAGAAGGAGGACCTTGACACGATTTTTCTGGACGGATACTCTACGAAATTCAACCGGGAAACGGGATACATCCAGCGGGGACTGGGGCTGAACGTTGTTCAGGATTATGTGGAAAACGTATTTCATGGAACGATCGCTGTGAACAGCAGACCGGGAAAGTTCACCGAATTCACGCTGCTGATTCCGGCGAAACAGATGGAAGAGGACTCGCAATGAAGTATTACATAGTGGATGACAATATCGCGACGGTCAAATCGCTTGCAAACATTATACGGAGCCGTGATATCGGCGAGGTGTGCGGATATTCGACGGATCCGGAGGCTGCGATGGAGGAAATTCTCGAGGACAGACCGGATATCGTGCTTGTGGATCTGTTGATGAGCGAGATGGACGGGATTTCCCTGGTGGAGCGGCTGCGGAAGCGCGGAAGCGGCTCTGCCTTTGTTATGCTCTCCAAGGTCACGGACAAAGAGATGATCGGCAACGCCTATAAGGCGGGCGTAGAGTTCTTCATCCACAAGCCAGTCAATATCGCCGAGGTGGAGAAAGTCCTCAAGAATGTGGCAGAGAAAATTAGAATGAGGAGAATCATGGAGAATCTCCGCGAGCTTTTCGGTGAGGACGGGAACAAAAAAGAAGCCGCTGAGGATGCTCTCTCGGAGGAGTCTGCGGTGAACGAGGAACTTCAGAGTCTGGACATGATCTTCAATATGCTCGGTATGCTGGGCGAAAAAGGTACCTGGGAGATCCGGGAAGTCTACGCCTGTATGAGGGACTGCGGCTGCGGCTACGACAAAGAAATTCTGAGCCGGGTGGCGGAGGAGCGGGGTGATTCTGTGAAAAACCTGGAGCAGCGTATCCGCCGTGCCATGAAGAAGGGACTGACGAATGTGGCCAGCGCAGCTCTTGCTGATTATGAAAGCGAGGTATTCCAGATATACGGAAATTATGTTTTTGATTTCAAGTCGGTGCGGGACGAGATGGATTTCCTGGAAGGAAAAAGTAAAAGCGGTGGCAGGGTCAGTATTTCTCATTTCATGGAGGGACTGATTCTCTACGGAAATTCCATCAGGTGACAGTCTGCAAATCGATGAGGTGCCGTGAAAGAACGAAAAAAACATAAATTTTCTCGCGCATGAGTTTTTTTGAGTTTTAATGAATTATCTGAATAGAATATAAGTGAGTCAGAGAGCATATGATGACGCCTGATTCCGCACCAGCGGTGAAAGATAAAACAAATCCTTCAAAAGAAGAGCGCTGTACGGGGTATGTTCGTGAGAATGTTTCCCCGCCGGCGCTCTTTGCATATATGGGGCGTCCTGCCATGACTCCGGATTCGCTGCGCACGCCGATCGTCAGGACGGGGGCAAGAGGGGGGCAGACTCGCAGACGCGGCAGGTACAGCAGACTCGGCAGACTGCAGACGATCAGGCCTTGCGGAGACCGGACTTCCCGGGCAGACGGATATCTTTCAGTAAAAAAAAAGAAACACGCTGCAGCGTGTGTGGTTTTCTCTACCGCCAATTGTCTGATGAGGAAGGTAGTTTGTATAATCAATCAAATCAACTATTCAGGAGTATCTAAATGTGCCGGCATATTGCCGAAAGTACCTCATCAGAACAACTGCGCATAGAACGACTTATTATGGCATTTTCGTGTCGTTTTATCATGAAGGAAGCAAATGCTTCCGATGATAACAGTCTATAGTGCACTTGCCGCGGCTCCGGCGCGTCGGATGAACGGCCGGAGACCACAGGCAACTGCATGAAGTTTTTGAAGGCTGGCACCCGGGGGCACCAGTATACTTCGAAAAACGGAGAGGGCTGTTAAATTTTTTTAATCACTTCCGATTAACTATCAATATAGTACAGCATATGTTGTAACTTGTCAACAACTATAAAATAAATTTTTGTTAAATATAAACAAATGAATTTGGGTAAAATCGGAATAATTGAGGCTGTAATCCAATCAGGGAACTGCGGCGGAACGCGGGTCATTGCGGAGAGACGAATGCGGAGATTGCGGAAAAACAAGGGTTACAGCAAATATGAGATATTTCTGCAAATAATTGATTTTTTTTAAAATCGCAGTATAATTAAAAAAACAGATGTGCGCATTTTCATGGCATTGGAAAATTTGGGAATGCTGAGGAACTGTGAGATTTTTGAGGAGGTATGAAGATGAGTCCGTTTGTATTGCAGATGATTCCGGTTTATATCATGTTTGTGATTCTTGTCATCGTTGTCATCGTGGTGATCAGATATTTCGTAAAGAAGAGCAGGGATCGGAGGCAGGGCCGGGAGAGCAGGAAAAATAATTTTGATTTGTAGTCTGCCCGCACTCTGCGGTTTGTGCAAAGACTTCCTGCAGGGTACGGCGGGTTCAGGGCTGGAGAGCAGCCCTTTTTTTGTTCTTGCATCCGCAACAGATTATGGTAAAATAATAAAAGTAATTTCATAGAGACGGAGAAGAAGAGGAGTACGCGGAAGAGCGCTCTACAGAGAGTCGGATCCACAGGCTGAGAGGTCCGGGAGAAGGCGTTCGCGGAAGGTTGCTTTGGAGTCTCAGCAGCGATAATGAAGGGTCAGGCTCGCGCATGCGGCCTGGAACAAAGGTGGTACCGCGGAGTTATTTCGTCCTTTGCATAGGAGTGCAAGGGATTTTCATTTTTTGCAGGAAGAGAGGCCGCCGGAAAAGAGGCAGCTGCGAGGGCACCGGGAAGGTCGTCACAGAGACAGCTGCGAGGGCTGTCTCCGTCGCAGGAGACATCGTCGAAAAGGAAGCCACAGAAGATATTACAACAGAAGTTATTACAGAAGAAAGGAAGTTAGAAGCTATATGGAAAAAAATCTGGCAAAGACTTATAATCCGAAGGATTTTGAGGATCGCATCTATAAAATGTGGGAGGAAAACGGCTCTTTCCGTGCGGAGGTGGATCCGGACCGGAAACCGTTTACGATTGTCATGCCGCCTCCGAACATTACGGGGCAGCTGCACATGGGGCATGCTCTGGATCAGACTCTGCAGGACGTGCTGATCCGCTGGAAGCGGATGCAGGGTTACAGTGCGCTCTGGCTTCCGGGTTCCGATCACGCCAGCATCGCGACGGAAGTGAAGGTTGTCAACAAAATCCGTGAGGAGGAAGGTCTGGAAAAGGAAGATCTGGGCCGCGAGGAATTCCTGCGCAGAGCCTGGGCCTGGAAAGAGGAGTACGGCGGACGGATCACCCGTCAGTGCCGGAAGCTGGGAGATTCCTGCGACTGGAGCAGAGAGCGCTTCACGATGGATGAGGGATGCAGTAAAGCCGTCCGGACGTTCTTTGTCAGATTATACAAAAAAGGACTGATATACAGAGGCAACCGGCTGATCAACTGGTGCCCCAGCTGCGGAACATCGCTGTCGGACGCGGAGGTGGAGCACGAGGATAAAAACGGGCTCTACTGGTATTTCCGCTATCCGGCGGCAGAGAAGGGCGGCAGAGATATGGTCGTTGCCACATCCCGGCCGGAGACTATGTTCGGAGACGTGGCGATCGCGGTTAGCCCGGAGGATGAACGCTATGCTGATATGATCGGACAGAAGGTGATTCTGCCTCTGGTAGGAAGAGAAATTCCCATTATCGCGGATCCCTATCCTGATCCGGAGAAGGGCACCGGCGCCGTAAAGATTACGCCGGCCCACGACCCCAACGACTTTGAGGTAGGGCAGCGTCACAATCTGGAGATTATCTCCTGCATCAATCCGGATGCCACGATGAATGAAAACGCCGGGAAATATGCGGGAATGGATCGCTACGAATGCCGGAAACAGTGGGTTGCCGATCTGGAGGAAGCCGGATATCTGGTGAAGACCGACAACATGGTGATTCCGGTAGGCGAATGCTACCGCTGTCATACGGTCATCGAGCCGATGCTGTCGGATCAGTGGTTTGTGAAGATGGAGGAACTGGCGAAACCGGCTATCGAGGCGGCGGAGTCCGGAAAACTGAAGCATGTGCCGGAGCGGTTCCAGAAGACTTATCTGAGATGGCTCCGTGAGATTCGGGACTGGTGCATCTCCCGTCAGCTCTGGTGGGGACATCGGATTCCCGCCTGGTACTGTGATGACTGCGGCGAGATCATCGTCAGCGAGACGGATCCCGATGTCTGCCCCAAATGCGGAGGCCGCCATCTGCGGCAGGACGAGGACGTGCTGGACACCTGGTTCTCCTCAGCGTTATGGCCGTTTTCTACACTGGGATGGCCGGAGAAGACGCCGGAACTCGACTACTTCTATCCGACCAACGTGCTGGTCACCGGTTACGACATCATCTTCTTCTGGATTGTCCGTATGGTTTTCTCCGGCTGCGAGGCCATGGGAGAACCGCCTTTTGAATATGTATACGTTCACGGGCTGGTGCGGGACGCGCAGGGACGGAAGATGAGCAAGTCTCTGGGCAACGGCATTGATCCTCTGGAGGAAATCGACAAATACGGGGCGGACGCACTGCGCTTTATGCTGATTACCGGAATCACTCCGGGCAACGATATGCGCTATCAGGACGAGCGCATCATCGCCGCGAGGAATTTCGCGAATAAGCTGTGGAACGCGGCCCGATTCCTGATCATGAATATTCAGGATGAGAACGGTGAAATGCTTCCCATGGCGAAATGCTGCAGCGAATGCTGCGGAATGGCCTGCGCCGATACCGACGACTTCTCCTGCATCGCCCTCCGGGATGAGGACAAGTGGATGATCAGCCGGATCAATGATGCGGTCCGCTATGTGACCGACACGATGGGGAAATTCGACCTGGCTCTGGCCGGACAGAGGGTCTATGATCTGATCTGGAACGAGTATTGCGACTGGTATATCGAAATTATCAAAAAGCGCTTCTGGAGTGATGACGAGGAGGACAAGAAGACGGCCCGTTTCGTTGCGGTCTACGCCATGAAGAATATGCTGAAACTGCTGCATCCCTTTATGCCCTTCATTACCGAGGAAATCTGGAGCTACCTGCCGCACTCGGAGGAGGAGAGCCGGGGAGGAAACGGTTATTTAATCAGCGCGGAGTGGCCTGTCGCCGGCGAGGGAAAACACTTCGCCGCAGAGGAGACGATTCTGAATATGGCGATGGAGGCGATTACAGCTATCCGGAACATCCGGGGAGAAGCGGGAGCGCCGCCGTCGCGGAAACTGACTGCCGTTATCGTCGCACAGGGAGAGGATCTCAGCCGCATCCGCGAAGGCGAACGCTACATCCGGGAACTGGCGAACCTCACTGAGATTACCTTCACAGAAACAAAGGACGGCGTGCCCGGAGACGCCATGTCTGCCGTGATCGCCGGTGCGCAGATTTTCATTCCGCTGGAGGAACTGGTGGATATCGATGCAGAACTGGAACGGCTGACAAAGGAAAAACAGCGGCTGACAAAGGAAGTCGAGAGGGCTGAGAAGAAACTGTCCAATCCGGGTTTTGTCGCAAAAGCTCCGGAGAAGGTGGTCGAAGAGGAAAAGACCAAGAAGGCGCGTTACGAAGAAATGCTGGAGAAGGTGAGCCAGCAGCTGGCGAACGTGGAAAAGAAGGCGGGGAAATGAAGGCAGTAGATCGGATTCATGAATACCTGCGATTCGGTATGGTTCTGGGGCTGGAGCGGATGAACGCACTGATGGCGAAGCTGGGTGACCCGCAGAAGGAACTGGAGGTCATTCATGTGGCCGGAACCAACGGAAAAGGCTCTGTCTGCCGTTATGTCTATGAGGTTCTGCGGGCTGCCGGCTATCATACGGGCCTCTACACATCACCGTATCTGGAGGTGTTCAACGAGCGCATTGAGGCGGACGGGGAATATATTTCCGACGAGGAGCTGGAAAACATCGCGGACAGAGTAATCGCCGCGGCGGACGAAATGGTCGCAGAGGGAATGGAATCCCCGACAGAATTTGAGATTGTGACCGCTGTCGCCTTCGTGTTCTTCCGGGAAAAGGGCTGCGATTTTGTGGTTCTGGAGGTGGGACTCGGCGGCAGAGGAGATTCCACCAACATCATCGAGAAGCCTTTATGCTCGATAATTACGTCGATTTCTCTGGATCATACAGACAGGCTGGGAGAAACGATTCCGGAGATCGCTGCAGAGAAGGCGGGAATCATCAAGCAGGGGTGCCCGGTCATCGTTGGTGCGGAGGATCCGGACGCGAAGGCCGTGTTCCGCAAACGGGCCAATGAACTGGACGCGCCGCTGTTCGATGCGGCGCGGGTACCGGTAAAAACAGTGAGAGAAACGCTGGAGGGCTGCTCCTTCAACGCGGAAATCCTGGACCGGGAATACCGGGGCGTTGAGATCTGCATGCCGGGAGAGCACCAGGTCCGGAACGCGGTATGCGCGCTTTTCGCCGTTACATTGCTGGCAGAGCAGGGAGTTCTGCCGGAACTGACGATGCGGGAAATCAAAGAAGGAATGAAGCGGGCACGTCAGATCGGGCGGTTCGAGGTTCTGAGCCGGTCGCCTTATGTGATTCTGGACGGTGCGCATAACCCTGCCGGCGCGGCGGCGCTGAAGAAAACAGTACTTACACATTTCCGCGGGAAACGGATTCTGATGGTGACAGGGATCCTTGCTGACAAGGCGGTGGACGATGTTCTGGCGGAGTTTCGTGAAATTACCGATCAGTTTGTCGCCACAGAACCGCCGAATCCCAGAAAGCTTGATGCGGCGGAACTGGCAGAGAAACTCCGGGGGCTCGGCGCCTCCTGTGAGTCAGTAACAGAGCCGGAGGAAGCCGTCCGGCTGGCGATGTCCGGGAAGGACGACTGGGATCTTATTTTGTTCACCGGCTCACTGTATCTGATCGGGGCTCTGCGGGGAGATGTGATCCGGCTGCTCCGGGAAAATCAGGAGTGATTTATGGAAAATCTGGAGAACAGAAATATCAGTTATGATAAACTGCTGCAGACGATTCTGGATATCGGAGAGGAAATGGTGGTGGCAGGAGCAGAGGTCAGCCGGGTGGAGGAGAGCATTCAGCGGATGTGCCGCGCTTACGGCTGCGACCGCATCAACGTGTTCATCATCGTTTCCAATCTGCAGGTGACGGTGGAGACGCCGGACGGGCAGATTCTGACACATATCCGCTGTATTGAACGGAACGATGTCAATTTCGACCGCCTGGACTATCTGAACGACCTTTCCCGTTACATCTGCGTCGTGAAGCCGGATGTGGAGCATATGAAAAAGAAGCTGGACGAGGTGATGAACCGGAAGGAGCAGCCCGGATGGCTGGGGCTTTTCGGGTGCATCTGTGCCGCGTCGGGCTTCACGGCTTTTTTCGGCGGAAGCGTTAAGGACAGTATCGCTGCGGTGGGAATGGCTGTCGTCATTGTTCTGATTACCCGGTTTCTGGCACCTCGTGAGAACAACCAGATTGTCTTCAACTTCATCACGTCGTTTCTGGCGGGTATTGCGGCGGTTCTGATGGTTCACGCGGGTGTGGGAACGAACGCGGACAAAATCATGATGGGCGGCATCATGCTGCTGATTCCGGGCATCGCCATGACCAACGCGATACGGGATATGCTGATCGGCGATATCGCCTCCGGAATGCTCCGGCTGACCAACGCACTGATTGTCGCGGCGGCCATTGCCTGCGGATTTGCGATGGCGATCGTCCTTACGGGAGGTGTTCTTCATATATGAACAGCACGAATGAACTGATTCAGATCGGCGCTGCCTTCATCGGCTCCATCGGGTTCGCCGTTATGCTGAAGATCCGCGGAAAGCAGATCCTCTATGCGGGCATAGGCGGTCTTCTGACCTGGTGCGTCTTCCTCGCCGCCTATGACGCGCTCGGTACATACTTCTGGTCCAATTTCATCGCATCTATCTTTGTCGCACTTTACGCCGAGGTCATGGCCAGGGTGAACAAAGCTCCCGCTACGATATTCCTGACAGCCGCTGCGGTTCCCCTGATTCCGGGACGCAACCTGTACAACATGATGTACGGAATCGTCCGTCAGCACTATCATATGGCGCAGACCAACGGAGTCACTGCCCTTGTGGTGGCGCTGGCCATCGGACTGGGCTTTGTGGTGGTCGCCGTTCTGATGAAGTATGTTTACAGACTCAGCTGTTTTGCCCGGAAGCGGTGATGATCGCAGCGGGACTGAGGTGAGCATCCGTATTTCTGATGCGGTCTTGTCGTAATATCTGCCGCAGACGGCCAAAAAACTTGTCAGTCGGCCGGCTGTTTGATATAATAAAACATAAGTTTTTATTGCAGATTCTGGTCTTCAGGTATTTGCCTGTCTATGGAGAAGAGGAGTAGCAAATGTTTAACAGAGACGGAAAAGACGATAACAATTACAACGTTGAAAACTATGAATTTATTAAGAAGTACTCGCCGACGGTGGGATCCCTCATTGAGAAGGAGTACAACAGGCAGAAGAACAATATTGAGCTGATCGCTTCCGAGAACTATTGCTCGGAGGCAGTTCTGGCTGCCTGCGGGAGCTGTCTCTCCTGGAAGTACGCAGAAGGATATCCGTACGTGAGAACCTCCGGGAACAAAGGCAGATACTACGGCGGAACGGAGTTTGTGGATGAACTGGAGGAGTATTGCTGCAACAAATGGAGAGAGGTATTCCATACGGACTATCATGTAAATGTGCAGCCTCACTCCGGATCTCAGGCGAATTTTGCAGGATATAAGGCGCTGATCAATCCGGGAGATACGATTCTGTCCCTGAGTCTTGACAACGGCGGACATCTGACCCACGGTTCCTCAGTGAATTTCAGCGGCAAGCTGTACAACGTGATCTTCTATGATGTGGATGACAAAGGCTACATTGATATGGAAGACGTGCGGAAAAAGGCGCTGGAGTATAAGCCGCAGCTGATTATGACCGGTGCCAGCGCATATTCCAGAATTATTGATTTCAAAGCCTTTGCGGATATTGCGAAGGAGGTCGGATGTTATTTCATGGTGGATATGGCTCATATCGCCGGTCTGGTTGCGGCAGGGGAGCATCCGTCGCCGTTCGGCTATGCGGACATCGTCACCACGACTACACATAAGACGCTGCGCGGCCCCAGAGGCGGTCTGGTATTCGGAAAACAGGAATTCGCGAAGAAGATCGACAGCGCGGTATTCCCCTATGCGCAGGGAGGTCCGCTGGAGCATATCATCGCCGGAAAAGCGGTTTGCGCTGAGGAAGCACTGAAGCCGGAGTTTAAGGAATACGCCCATCAGGTCGTGCTGAACTGTGCGGCTCTGTGCGACGAGTTCATCAAGCTCGGCTATAAAGTCGTGACCGGAGGAACGGACAATCACGTGTTCCTGCTGGATCTGTCGGAATTCCCGTTCAGCGGCAGGGATTTGCAGGAGAGATGCGACGAGAACGGAATCACGCTGAACAAGAACGCGATTCCTAACGACCAGCGCAGCCCGATGCAGACAAGCGGCGTTCGGATCGGAACTGCTCCGATGACCACCAGAGGATATAAGGAAGATGATTTCCGCGAGGTTGCCAGAAGAATCGACAAGATCGTGAAGGAACTGGCGAAGGAGAAAGAAGCGGAAGCGAAATAGGATAATTTATGAGATGATGACGGCTGCGTCACCGGTGTGGCGCGGCCGTTCTGTAAAGGATCAGACATGAGAATTTTGTTAGATGGAATGGGAGGAGACCACGCGCCGGAATGCGTTGTGGAAGGAGCCATCGCCGCGGCGGGGCAGATCTCCGATGAAATTGTGCTGATCGGGCAGGAGGAGCTGCTCCGTCAGCTTCTGAACAAATACGGCTATCGGGGAGAACGGATCCGCATCGTTCACGCGGGTGAGACGATATCCAACGATGAATCGCCTGTCAGGGCTGTTCGCCGCAAGAAGGACTCGTCCATCGTCATCGGCATGTCGATGGTCCGGGACGGTGAAGGAGATGTTTTCATCTCGGCCGGGAGCACGGGAGCCCTGCTGGCCGGCGGACTTTTTATTCTCGGCAGGGTGGACGGCATCGACCGCCCCGCTCTTGCAACGGTATATCCGGTCATCGGTCATGAGCCGTCGCTTCTGGTTGACACCGGTGCAAATGCGGAGTGCAAGCCGAAAAACCTTTTGGATTTCGGCATCATGGGAAGTATTTACATGGACAAGGTCCTGGGACGTGAGAATCCCACCGTCGGGCTGGTCAACAACGGATCAGAGGCCCACAAAGGAACGGCGCTCACGAAGGCCGCCTATGAGCTTCTGGACCGGAGCAGCCTGAATTTCATCGGCAACATCGAAGCCAGAGATCTGCAGGATGCGGTCTGTGATGTGATCGTCACGGACGGTTTCACCGGAAATGTCATCATCAAGCTTACAGAGGGTATGGGACTGATGGTTCTGCGGGAGCTGAAGTCTAGATTCATGTCAAGCACTCGCTCCAAGATGGGGGCGCTGCTGCTCAGCGATCAGCTGCGGGCGATCAAGTCGGAGTTCGATTATGCGGAGTATGGAGGTGCGCCGATTCTTGGAGTCAGAGGCGCTCTGCTGAAAATGCACGGCTCGTCGGACGCCCGGGCAGTGGAGCAGACGATTCTGAAAGCTGTTCCGTATGTGAATGAAAACGTTGTCGGGACCATCGGGAGTGCGATGACGGAAATTGTTGCGAGAGAAGGCGGGAACGCGGAGAATCATGAATAACACAGAATTTGAAAAGAAAATTCAATATGAGTTTCGTGACAAAGGGCTTTTAAACAAAGCCCTTACTCATAGCTCCTACTGCCGCGAGGAGGGGCTGGATCCGACCGAGAGCAATGAACGCCTGGAGTTTCTGGGTGATGCGTATCTCGACGCGATCGCCGGTACAGAGCTGTACCGGCGGATGAAGAATGTGGGAGAGGGAAGGCTGACCCGGACGAGGGCGGCTGTGGTGTGTGAACATTCCCTGGCAAAGGTAGGAAGCCGGATCGGAATCGGCGCGTATTTCAATATGGGAAACGGCGAGAATCACTGCGGCGGAAGACACCGCGAATCGATTGTGGCGGACGGAGTGGAAGCGGTGATCGGCGCGATTTTCCTGGACGGAGGATACAACGCCGCATCAGACTTTGTTCTCAGAGAATTCTCAGACATCATCGCGGACGCCATAAAGGGCAGACTGTTTACAGATTTCAAGACGCAGGTGCAGGAAATACTGCAAAAAGACGGGACAGCTCCGGACATCTGTTATGTTCTGGATCGTGAAGAGGGTCCTGATCATGACAAAACCTTTTACGTGCATCTGACCTGTGACGGAAGAACACTCGGCTCCGGAATGGGAAAGAGCAAGAAGGAAGCAGAGCAGAATGCAGCGAAAGCCACGTTGAACGGAGGATTGATTTAATGTATTTTAAGAGACTGGAGATGCATGGCTTCAAGTCCTTCGCCGAACCGGTGGTAATCGATTTCCATGAGGGGATCACCTGCATTGTGGGTCCCAACGGAAGCGGCAAGAGCAATATCAGCGATGCGATCCGCTGGGCGTTGGGCGAACAGAGCCCGAAAGCCCTGAGGGGCGGGAAGATGCAGGAGGTCATTTTTAACGGGACAGAGAGCCGAAAACCCCGGGGAATGGCGGAAGTGACGCTGGTGATAGACAACAGCACAGGTCTTCTTGACATTGAATATAAGGAAGTTGCAATCACCAGAAGGATGTATCGTAGCGGCGAAAGTGAATATCTCATCAACAGCAACCCGTGCAGGCTGAAGGATATCCGGGAACTCATCATGGACACCGGAATCGGCGTGGACGGCTATTCGATTATCGGTCAGGGGAAAATCTCCGATATCGTCAGCGATAAGCCGGAGAGCCGAAGAGAAATCTTTGAGGAAGCGGCGGGAATCGTGGCGTATAAAACCAGAAAACAGGAAGCGGTTCGCAAACTGGACGGTACCCGGAACAATCTGGAGAGAATCGACGATATCGTCGGGGAAATCGAAGGAAGAATCGGCGGGCTGAAAGAGGACAGCGAAAAGGCACAGCGATATCTGGAACTGAAGGAACGATATCGGGAACTTGAGATTAACATTACGCTGCGAAATATAGAAAACGCGGCGGAACGCAGCGGACAGTACAAGCAGGAAATTCAGGAAATGGAGGAGCAGCTGCGCAGTGCCGGAGAAAAAAAGCGCGGCAGTGACCGGGAATCTCAGGATCTGCAGAAACGAAGCGCGGCGCTGGATGCGGTTTCCGAGAAGAATCACGAGAAAATGGTTCGGACCATCGAGGAAATCAACAGCATCACCGGTGAAAGCAAGCTGAACCGGGAGAAACTGGCCAACCTTGCCAGAGAGGAGGATCGGCTGGACGGTGAAATCGATGACTTGACGGTTCGTATCGACCGGCTGGGGCAGGAAACGGAGGAACTGAAATCCCGGAAAAAGGAAATCGAGGACGCCCGCGGTCAGGCGGAAAGAAGTCTGGAGGAAAAAGTTCTGCTGTATAATTCCATCACCTCTGAGACGAGTCGGTTCACGGAAATCATCGACGACAGCAATGAAAAGATTATCTTACTGAACGGTGAGGCCGCTTCGAAGCGCAGTGAGGCGAAAAGCTATGAAAGCTATAAGGGTACGCTGGAATCCAGAGCGCGGCAGATCGCGGACGAGAATCAGAAACTGGAGGAAGAAACCGCAGAGGACCGGAAAATACTGGAGCAGGCGCGCGAGGGCCTGAGCCGTGCAGAGGCGCGGAAGCAGGAACTCGCTGCGGAAAACAACGAAAAGATTCTTCGCCTCCGGAAGCTGGAAGAGAAAGAGCGGAGTCTGCGTGGCACTGCAGAGGAGCTGAGAATCCGGAACAACCGTGAGGAGGCGCGCCTGCGCACCATCGAGGAGATGGAGCAGAACTATGAAGGCTACAACACGGCTGTGAAATATATCATGCGCTGCGGAATCCGGGGAATAGAGGGCGTGGTCGGTGAAATGATGGAGGTCCCCCGCGGGTATGAAACCGCCATCGAGACCGCGCTTGGCGCGGCGATGCAGAATATCATCGTTGCCGATGACGACAGCGCCCGAAAAGCTATCACTGCACTGAAGGTGAACCGGTCCGGTCGACTGACATTCCTTCCGGTAGGATCCATTCGCGGAAAGAGGATCCATCCTGATGCGCGTATCAGCGGGCAGAAGGGATATCGCGGGATGGGAGTGGATCTCATCGAATTCGATGATCGTTATCAGCAGATTTTTGAATATCTGTTGGGACGTGTCGCGGTGGTGGATGATCTCAACGCTGCGATCGTCATGTCCAGAGGAAGCCGGCAGGGAATCCGCTTCGTCACGCTGGACGGGGAAATTATCAATACCAGCGGCGCGATCACCGGCGGAAAATACAAAAATCAGTCCGCAAATCTTTTGGAAAGAAAGAATGAGATCGAGCGGCTGAAACAGAATATAACGCATCACACCGATGCACTGGAGGAAAAAGTCCAGGAGCTTCAGCAGATTCTGGATGAGATTGAAGAACTTAAGCAGGGCGCGACGGACGCAGAACAGGAAATGCGGGAAATGGAACTTCAGATCGCCACCTCCGGAGAGAAAATCGCCGGAGGTGAAAATCAGCTTGCCGACGCCCGGGAGCGTATGGAAAAGAATCGTGTGGAGCTTCTTCAGATCCGGAAGGAACTTAAGGATATGGACGAACTGATCTCCAGAATGATGACGGAGAGTCGGGCCGCGGAATCAGAAATCGAGAAAATCGGCAAGAAGGTGGAGGATCTCACGGCGGAGCACCAGGCGCGTCGGGGCGAGGTCGAAGACGCCAACGATGCCATTACTCAGGCGAGAATAGACGTCCGTACATGGGAAGAGAAAGCGTCCAACAACGAGAGGATGCTGGAACGGATCAGCGGAGATTTAGCCGCACTGAAGAAACAGTCGAAGGAAAAGGAGCAACAGCTGATCGCCCTGCGCCAGGAACGCGGGGAATTGACGGCCGGATACCGGGGAAGCGATACTCAGGTGCTCCGTCTGGAAAAGGAACGGAAGGAACTGGAGGAGAACGGCGCCGCCATCAGCCGTGAAAAGGCGCAGATCGCAGAGCGGCTGCAGCTTGTGGCGGAAGAACTGGCCGGCGCAGAGGAGACCATCAATTCTGTCCGTGATCAGAAATACCAGATGGAGATCCGTCAGGCCAGAAATGAAACGCAGATGGACAACATGAAGGATAAACTCTGGGAGGAGTTCGAGATTTCCTATGCGCAGGCAAAGGAACTGCGGAAGGAAGATTTCGCGATGACCGCATCGGTCAGAGAGAGCCGGGAACTTCGGAAGGAACTGAAGGAAATCGGCGATGTCAACGTCGGCGCGATTGCTGAATATGAACAGGTGAGTCAGCGCTATTCCTTCCTGACGGAGCAGCGGAGCGATGTAGTCACTGCGCTGAAGGAACTGGAGTCGATTATCGACGATCTGGATCGGACAATTACAAAGACATTTAAAGATAACTTTGACAAAGTGGAAATCAATTTCGAAGAGGTGTTCCGGGAACTGTTCGGCGGCGGCCATGCGGAGCTGCGGATGGAAAACGAGAACGACCCGCTTGAGTCAGGTATTGACATTGTCGCACAGCCTCCGGGGAAGAGGCTGCAGAACATCAATCTGATGTCCGGCGGCGAAAAAACCATGACCGCAATTGCACTTATGTTCGCGGTTCTGAAGACCAAACCGACGCCGTTCTGTATTCTGGACGAGGTGGAGGCGGCACTGGATGACGAGAATATCGATAAATTCTCCGGATATCTGAAAAACTTCACCCAGACGCAGTTCGCACTCATCACGCATCAGAAGGCGACAATGGAGCACGCGGATGTGCTTTACGGAATCACGATGCCGGAGCGAGGTGTGTCTAAATTGCTCAGTCTCAGGATGGGAGATTACGACCCGGAGGATTACGCAAGCTGAAGAAAACCCGGTGTGCTGCGTCCTCTCCGATCTGCGTTGCGGCACGACGTTCGGGGCAGTTTTCGCGGCCGGTATGCCATGATCCCGTCTCTGTGCGGGAGGGTTCGTCAGGACGGAAAAAAGCATAGGAGAAAATATGTCAGAGATTACAACAAAGAAAAAAGGATTTTTCGGACGGATGGCAGAGCGCATCAATGACGCCCTGTTCATGCATCAGGAAATCAACGAGGAGATGATGGATGAGATTGAAGAAATTCTCATCACGTCCGACATCGGAATGGAGACCACCATGAACATCATGGAGGAACTCAGGGAATATATCAAGGTCAACATGATCACTCTGCCAAAGAATGTGAAAAAGGCCATTGTTGAGATTATTATTCGCCTGATCGACAAAGGAGAACGGAACAGGCTGTCGGATAAGACGCCTCTTGTCATCCTGATGATCGGAATTAACGGAGGCGGAAAGACGACGACTATCGCAAAGCTCGGAAACCGGCTGAAGAAAGAGGGAAGAACAGTGATGTTTGCGGCCGCTGACACGTTTCGGGCCGCAGCGTCCGGGCAGCTGAAGATCTGGGGCGACCGGATCGGGGTCAACACTGTTATGCACCAGGAGGGAGCCGATCCCAGCGCAGTTCTGTTTGATGCGGTTCAGTCCGCAAAGGCCCGGAACATCGATGTGCTGATCTGTGACACGGCGGGGCGTCTGCAGACGAAAAAGAACCTGATGGACGAACTCGCCAAGATGAACCGTGTCATTGACCGGGAATATCCGGAGGCGGCACGGGAAACCCTGCTGGTTCTGGATGCGACGAACGGTAAAAATGCGGTTTCGCAGGCGGAGCAGTTTAATGAGGCCGCCGAACTGTCCGGCGTAATCATCACCAAACTGGACGGCACCGCGAAGGGCGGCATCGCCATTACTATCGCAGATGAGTTCGATCTGCCCATCAAGTTCATCGGGACCGGAGAGGGCGTCGAGGATCTGGAAGAATTTAATGCGGCGGAATTCGCCGCTGAAGTCACGGGAGGAATCGCGGATGAGTAAACCGATTGTGGCGGTGGTCGGACGCCCGAATGTGGGGAAATCGACATTTTTTAACAGTATCGTGGGGAGAAGAGTCTCCATCGTCGAGGATACTCCCGGCGTGACCCGGGACCGCATATATGCAGAAGCGGAGTGGAACGGAATTCACTTCGGCATGATCGACACGGGAGGCATTGAGCCTGCCAGCAAGGAGGTCATCCCTGCGCAGATGAGAGAGCAGGCGCAGATCGCCATGGATATGGCGGACGTCATCATTTTCATGGTAGACGGAAAGGAAGGCATGACCGCAGCAGATGAAGAAGTCGCTGCAATGCTGCGGCGCACCGGGAAAAAAGTGATTCTGTTGGTCAATAAGGTGGACAATCCGATGAATCCGCCGGATTCCCTCTATGATTTTTATTCGCTGGGAATCGGAGAGCCTATTCCGGTTTCCTCCGCCAACAAACTGAATTTCGGAGATGTTCTTGACCAGGTCTGTTCCAGCTTTCCGGAGGGAGCCGGAACAGAGGACGACGACCGGATACGTCTGGCTATTATCGGCAAGCCCAATGTGGGGAAATCTTCGCTGATCAACGCTCTGATTCAGGAAAACCGGGTAATCGTTTCCGATATTGCGGGAACGACCAGAGATTCCATCGACACGCCGTTCCGGTGGCAGGGGAAGGAATATGTTCTGATCGATACCGCCGGAATCCGGCGTCAGAGCAGAATTAATGAAGACATTGAAAAATACAGCGTTATCCGGGCCGTGGCGGCCATCGAACGATCCGATGTCTGCATACTGATGATCGATGCGGCGGAGGGTCTGACCGAGCAGGACAAAAAAATCTGCGGAATGGCGCACGAGGCCGGCAAGGGAATTGTGATCGTCGTGAATAAATGGGATCTCGTCAAGAAGGAAACCAATACCATGAGAGATTTCCGCAGGGAAATCCAGTCTGATATGCAGTTCGCATCCTATGCGCCGATTCTGTTTATATCCGTAAAGGATCACATCCGTCTGAGCGAGGTAATGCAGACTGCAGATCGGGTTGCAGAGATACGCGCCGTGCGTGTGCCGACCGGTCAGCTGAACAGTCTGATGACAGACGCCATGATGATGAAGCAGCCGCCGTCGGACAAGGGAAGACGGCTGAAGATCTACTACGTGGCGCAGGTGGGCGTGAAACCGCCTCTATTTTCCTTCCAGGTGAACAAAAGACAGCTCATGCATTTTTCATACGCCAGGTATCTGGAAAACCGGATCCGGGAGACATTTGGATTTGAAGGTACGTCGATTAAGTTCGTGTACCGGGAGAAAAGGGAAAAGGATCAGTAAAAACTATGGCAGATTACAGATTTGTTCTGGTGGTGACGGTCGCGTATTTCCTCGGAAATATTTCGCCGTCCACCATTCAGGCCAGAATGAGGGGAATTGATATCAAGAAGGAGGGAAGCGGCAACGCCGGTACGACCAACACGCTGCGTGTGCTGGGCGCGCGGGCCGCGCTGATCACGCTGGTGGTGGACATCGGAAAGGGTATCCTGGCTGTTGCGCTGGGATACTGGATCGCGACACCGGCCGCAGCGATGTGGTGCGCGCTGGCGGCATTCCTGGGACACGTGTTCCCGGTTCTCCTGAAATTCAAGGGAGGAAAGGGCGTTGCAGTGGCTTTCGGCGTACTGCTGGGGCTGAACTGGGAACTGGCTCTTGCTGAACTGGGCATTGTGCTTCTGGCTGTGATACTTACACGGAGGGTTTCCTTCGGCTCGATCTTTGCAGCAGTGGCGTTCCCGTTCCTGTGCTGGTACATGGAGCCGGGGTTTATCTATATAGGCTGCGTAATGGCCGCTCTGGTGCTGATCATGCATCGGAGCAATATCGTTCGCCTTATTCACGGCGAAGAAGATAAAGTTAATATCAGCTGGTTTAAAAAGAAAGGTGGAGAGGAATGAAGAATATCGCTGTCATCGGAGCAGGAAGCTGGGGGACCGCCCTTGCGCTGACGCTGAGCAATAAAGGACATCAGGTGAAGATCTGTGACGTCGACCAGGCACACATCAGAGAGATGAAGGAACATCGGGAAAATGTCAAATACCTTCCGGGAATTCCGTTCAACGACAACCTCGCGGTAGTCGGCAGCACAGAGGAAGCCATGGAGGGAGCAGATATTGTTTTGTTCTCTGCGCCGGCCCAGCATTTCCGCAGCGCATTCGAGCATGCGATCCCGCTGATTGAAGATTCCATGGTGGTGGTCAACGTGGCCAAGGGAATCGAACAGGGAACGCTGATGCGTATGTCGGAAATCGCAACGCTGCTGAAGCCGGATGTGAAATATGTGGTACTGTCCGGGCCGTCTCACGCTGAGGAGGTCGGGCGGTTCCTGCCGACGACGGTGGCGGTAGCGTCAAAGGATATGAAACTTGCGGAATACATTCAGGATGAGTTCATGACTGACCGTTTCCGTGTCTATACTAACAGTGATGTCTGCGGAGTGGAACTGGGCGGAGCTTTGAAGAATATCATCGCGCTGGGTGCCGGAATCTCCGACGGAATCGGCTTCGGCGACAACGCCAAGGCAGCGCTGATGACCAGGGGTATCACGGAGATGAAGCGTCTGGGTGTCAGTCTGGGTGCGGATCCGGAAACCTTTGCGGGGCTGACCGGCGTCGGCGACCTGATTGTGACCTGCACCAGCATGCATTCCAGAAACCGCCGCTGCGGAATAATGATCGGAGAGGGAGTCAAGCCCAGCGAGGCGACAAAGAAGGTCGGCATGGTGGTGGAAGGTATGTTTACGACCATTGCAGCATATGAACTGGCGAAACGGGTCGGCGTTGAAATGCCGATTACGGAGTGCATCTATGAATGCATCAACGAGAAAATCGACGCCAGAGAAGCTGTTGAAATTCTGATGGGCAGAGATAAGAAAAACGAGATGCATATATAAGGGAGCATATGGAGAAGACATTTCACATAACGACATTCGGATGTCAGATGAACGAACACGACTCGGAAATTCTGGCCGGCCTGCTGGACGAGATGGGGTACAGAGCGGTTCCGGACAGAAAAGAGGCGCAGGTGGTGATTCTGAACACCTGCAGCGTACGGGAGAATGCGGACAAACGCTTTTTCGGCACGCTTGGGCAGCTGAAACGCAGGAAGACGGCTGACCCGGACTTTGTAGTATGCGTCTGCGGCTGCATGATGCAGCAGCAGCACATTATCGATACATTGAAGACAAAATATCCGTGGGTGGATCTGGTCTTCGGCACGCATAATATTCATCGCTTCCCTACGCTGCTGAAGAACGTTATCCGCCAGAAGGACCGGGAGATTGAAATCTGGCAGGACGGCGGAGAAATTGTGGAAGGCATGCCTGCCCGCCGCCTCTACCGCTGCAAGGCTCTGGTCAACATCATGTACGGCTGCAACAATTTCTGCACCTACTGTATTGTTCCATACACGAGAGGCCGGGAGCGGAGCCGTCGCCCTGAGGATATCGAGAAGGAGATCCGGGAGCTTGCGGCAGACGGTGTGAGGGAAGTGATGCTGCTGGGCCAGAATGTGAACAGTTACCGGGGAGAGTCAGAGGACGGCAGCGTCTGCAGTTTTGCGGATCTGATTCTGCGTATTGCGGAAATCGACGGACTAGAGAGGATACGGTTTATGACGTCCCATCCCAAGGATCTGTCTGATGATCTTATCCGGGTGTTCGCCGATTGCGACAAGCTTTGCAAGAACATCCATCTTCCGGTGCAGTCGGGCAGCAGCGAGATCATGAAACGCATGAACCGCCATTACGATCGGGAGCAGTACCTGGAAATTATACGGAAACTGAGAGAAGCCGTTCCGGAGATTACCATCTCCACGGATATCATCGTCGGGTTCCCGGGAGAAACAGACGAGCAGTTTGAAGAGACTCTGAGTCTTGTGGAGGAGGTCCGCTATGACTCCGCGTTCACCTTTTTGTACTCTCCCCGTGTCGGGACGCCGGCGGCGGAACTTCAGGAACAGATTCCGGAGGAGGTCAAGCATAGGAGGTTCAACCGGCTGGTGGAGCTTGTGGACTCTATAAGCGCGGAAAAGAACAGCGCGTATAAAGGCAGGGTGGAGCGCGTTCTTGCGGAGGGAACGAGCAAGCGGAACCCCGGCGCGCTGTCCGGACGGACGGATGGCTTCAAGCTGGTGAATTTCAAGGGAGAGAACGATCTGATCGGCCAATTCGTGGATGTGGAAATTACGGAGGGGAAAACCTTTAGTCTTGAAGGGAGGATTGTTCAATGAGATTTTATATTGCACTGTGGTTCGCCAAGATTGTAAACGGACTGATCAATCTGATCGATAAATCGAGGGGTTCCAACTTCGCAGGAGAGCATGCGATGAAAATTGATCCGCAGATGGTGGCCCACTTCAAGGGAATCGATCCGGACCGGGTTCTGTTCATCACGGGAACCAACGGAAAGTCCACGACGAACAACCTGGTCAACCATATTTTCCGGGAGAACGGGAAAAAGGTGATCTCCAATCTGGAAGGTGCTAATCTCATCTACGGCGTGTGTACCGCTCTGATCAAGGCCAGCAGCCTGACGGGGAGAGTAAAGGCAGACTACTTCATCTTTGAGACGGATGAGAGATTCGTTCCGGTGATCCGCCGGCAGCTTCCGGCGGCCAATCTCCTGATTACCAATCTGCAGAAAGATCAGGTGCAGCGCAATGGTGACCCGGATTTTATTTATCGTAAGCTGAAGGAGGCGGTGAAGGGGCAGAATCTGCGGATTTTCCTGAACAATGAGGAGCCGCGGGCCCGTGCCTTCGATGAAGACGCCCGGGAGGTGGTCAGCTTCGGCGTGGCAAGACACAGCGAAGCATTCCGGAAGAGCGGAAGCTATGTGACCATGGCGTGTCCCAGATGCCATCATAAAATCGTGTTCGACTATTATAACACGGACGGAATCGGGGCGTTCCACTGCAGTAACTGCGGTCATCACAGTCTTGCGCAGGCGGATTATACCGTGGAGGACGTGGATTTCGAAAACCGCAGTTTCCGGGAGGCGGGTGCAGACTTTACGATGCCTTACGACACGCCCTACATGCTGTATAATTACAGTGCGGCGGTTGCGGTGGCGAAGGAGTTCGGCGGAATCGAGCCGTCAGCGGCGGCAAAGGCCTTTGCCGGCTTCCGGAACGTGGGCGGACGCTTCGAGATCATGCACTACAAAGGAAAGACCATTAAATATATGCGTATCAAGCAGGAGAATCCGGAGACCTTGCAGACCTCCATCAATGTCATGGCGGCGGATCCGAACCGCAAGATGGTGGCGCTGGGACTCTGTCCCCTCGTGGATATGATTCCTCACTACGCGGTCACCTTCTATGCCTATGACTGTGATTTCAGCAAACTGGTGAAGAGCGATGTGGAGAAATATTTCTGTTTCTCTAATCCGGTCTGCTACGATACGGCGAACCGCTTTATCTATGAAGGTGTGGATCCTGCGAAAATCACCATCGAGGATTCTGAGGACGTCGAAGTGATCTTTCGTGAAATCGAGGAGGCGGAGACGGATAACATCTATCTGATCACATGGCTTCATACCTATGAGCATATGGAGAAGTTCCTGAAAAAGGAGGGTGCCGTATATGAGTAATTTCAAAATCGCGTGGCTGTTCCCGGATACACTGTTTCTTCACGGAGAACGGGGAAACCTGCTGGCGCTGGCGCGGTTCGCACAGCTGGCCGGCTTTGAGCCGGAAATTCAGAAGGTAGATTTCACTTCAGCATCTTTTGCTCCAGAGGAGTATGACGTTATCTTTTGTGCTCCGGGAGAGATCTCATCCTTCCCCGCGGTTCGGGACTGGCTTCTGCCATACAAGGCGCGGCTCAGAGAATATGTCGACGGAGGACGGCCCATGCTGGTCACCGGCACGTCGGTAGGTCTGTTCGGGAAGCAGATTCTGCGCAGTGACGGCAGCGAGGCTGAGGGACTCGGAATCATCTTCACACAGTTTTCAGAAAACAAAGCCGTCTACGGTGATGACATTTGGTTTGAATGCGAGTATAATAACGAAAAGATGGAGATCATCGGCAACCAGATCCAGATGGGAGACTTTAACATCGTCTCGGAAAAGCCCTTCGGGCGCCTGCGGTACGGATACGGAAATACCGGAAAGGACCGGAATGAGGGCGTGCTCCGGGGAAACTCCATCTTCACGAACACGCTGGGACCGATGCTGGTCTGCAACCCGTGGCTCACGGAGGAAGTCATCCGTGTGGCGGCGGCAGCGAGGGACATTACCGTCGGGGACTTCGGCTATGAGCCGGCGCTGGAGCGCAGGTCCTTTGCGACAAAGCAGAAATTTATTGAAACAAAGGAAACCGGTTTGACGAATTGCGGCAGATAAGGGTTTTATGACAGTAGGAGGTAATGAAATGGCGTTTCTGGACACATTGAGGGATGCGGCGCAGCAGATGGGTGACAGAGCGAGCGATGCGCTGGAGACATCCAAGCTGAAGGGCAAGATTAACAGTGAGAAGAAGGAGATCAACATCGAGATGCAGAAGATCGGCAAGATTTTCTTCGACAAAATCAAGTCGGGAGAGATTGAGAGCGATGAGGATCTGAAGAACATTATCGAGAAAATCGACGCCCACAATCAGACGATCGACGAGCTGAAGGAGTCGCTGGCCGCGCTGACCAACGAGGACTGAGCCGCAGACTGCGGGATATACCTGTGCCGGGACAGTGATGCGAAGATGCCGGGCCGCAGACTGCGGACATGAGCGCCGGCCGGGTCTGACTCAATATGATACTGATACAGAGGGGAGAAGTCTGTCATGACGGCAGACTTCTTTTATCGAAAGGGAGATTTATTTGAACAGAAGAGATATGATGCCGCTGTTTATCGTTATTGCGGCGATGATCGTGCTGAATATCCTGAATGGCGATTTCAGCGATTTCGGTTCCTGGGTATACCGTCAGCTGCTGATGCTGCCGGGAATCGTGATCGGGCTGACGGTTCACGAGTTCGCTCACGGACTCGTGTCGGACCGCTGCGGCGATCCCACGCCGAGAGCGCAGGGCAGGCTGACGCTGAACCCCGCGGCCCACATCGACCTGATAGGATTTCTGTGCCTGTTCTTCGCCGGCTTCGGCTGGGGACAGCCTGTGCAGATCGATCCGCGTTACTATAAACATAGGAGAATGGACGAGTTTCTTGTTTCTATCGCGGGCGTAACAATGAATTTCATTGTCGCGGTTGCGCTGGCCTTTGTCCTGCGCCTCATCATGCATTCCGGCAGCGCGTTTTTCTCCACGACTACCGGGGACGTGATTCTGAATATGGTGCAGTATGGAATTTTCATCAACCTGGTACTGATGATCTTCAACCTGATTCCGGTGCCGCCGCTGGACGGTTGGGGAATCCTGACGCAGATCTTCGATCTGGAAAAATACAGATGGTATCCCATCGTCTATCAGAACGGATTCTACATCCTGCTGGCGCTGATACTGTTCAACGTCACCAGTCTGATTCTGGATCCGGCAATCAACGGAATCTGGTCGTGGATGCTGAATACGATCGTAATCTGACGTCTTCACAATAAGTTCCGTCAGACTTAACGGATGCTGCCGGCGTTTTGTCAGCGGCGCCACGGCGTACAATCCGATGAAAGAATGCGCCTGCTACGAAAAAAAAATTATTAGCACTCTATCAAAAAGAGTGCTAATTTTATCTTTACTTTTTGAAAAACAGGGTATAGAATAAACATCAGAGATTAATACAGTCAGTCATGAGGGGGTGAATTTACCAATGAACATTGAAAGATATACACAGAATGCGCAGAACGCAGTTGTGGAATGCCAGAATATCGGCGTTTCGGAGGGTCATCAGGTTCTGGACGGGGAGCATCTGCACCTTGCCCTGCTGATGCAGAAGGAAGGGCTGATACCCAAGCTTGTGAAGTATATGGGCGCGGATCCCACGGCGATGATCGCCGATCTGGAGGCTGAGATGGAGAAGATTCCGAAGGTTTCCGGGAATGCGGATAACGTTTATGCGTCCAGACGGCTGAACAAGCTGTTTATTGATGCGGAGAAGCTGGCAGATCAGATGAAGGATGAATACGTCAGTGTGGAGCATCTCTATCTCGCTCTGCTTGCCGAGAAGGGAACGCCGTCGGCGCGTCTGTTCAGCAAGTATTCGATTACAAAGGAAAAGTTCTTGGATGCTTTGTCGAAGGTGAGAGGAAATCAGCGGGTCACCAGCCAGAATCCGGAAGAGAATTATGAGGCTCTGGAGAAATACGGCCGCGATCTGGTGGAAATGGCCCGACAGGGTAAACTGGATCCGGTAATCGGCAGGGATGCGGAGATCCGCCACACCATTCAGATTCTTTCCCGCCGTACAAAGAACAATCCGGTGCTTATCGGTGAGCCCGGTGTCGGCAAGACTGCCGTTGTCGAGGGACTTGCCCAAAGGATTCTGAAAGGCGATGTTCCGGAGGGACTGAAGGATAAAACTATTTTCGCGCTGGATATGGGCGCGCTGATTGCGGGCGCCAAATTCCGGGGCGAGTTCGAGGAACGGCTGAAGGCCGTGCTGAACGAGGTGGAGAAGTCGGAAGGGCGGATTCTTCTGTTCATCGACGAGATCCATAATATAGTCGGAGCCGGACGGACAGAAGGCTCTATGGACGCAGGCAATCTGCTTAAGCCGAAACTGGCAAGAGGAGAACTGCACTGCATCGGAGCGACCACGCTGGACGAATATCGCAAGTATATTGAAAAGGACGCGGCGCTGGAGCGCCGGTTCCAGAAGGTGCTGGTGGATCAGCCGAGCGTAGAGGATACGATTTCCATTCTGCGTGGACTGAAGGAAAGGTTTGAAATTCATCACGGAGTCCGGATTACGGATAACGCGCTGATTGCCTGTGCCAGACTGTCGGACAGGTATATTACAGACAGGTTCCTGCCGGACAAAGCCATCGACCTGATGGACGAGGCGGCGGCGCGGATACGTACTGAGATCGACAGCATGCCGGCTGAACTGGATGAGATCAGCCGCAAGATTATGCAGCTGGAGATCGAACGGCAGGCACTGAGCAAGGAGGACGACAAAGCCTCCAGGGCGAGACTTGCCGCACTGGAGAAGGAACTTGCGCAGCTGAACGATGAAAACTCTGCGATGCGGGCACAGTGGGAAGGCGAGAAGAAAGCTATTTCCGCTGTGAAGGAAACCAAGAAGGAGATTGAAAACGTCCGTCAGCAGATGGAAGAGGCGGAGCGTAATTACGATTTGGAGCGGCTGGCGAAGCTGAAGTACGGAGATCTTCCCGCGCTGGAAAAGAAACTCGAGGCGGAAAAGGCCAAATCAGACGAGGCGGAGGAAAATCGTCTGCTGAAGGAGGAGGTCGGCGAAGAGGAAATCGCGGAGGTGGTTTCTTCCTGGACCGGTATTCCGGTGGCGAAGCTGGTGGAGACCGAGCGGGACAAGCTGCTGCGTCTGCCTGAGATTCTGCACAAAAGAGTCGTGGGCCAGGACGAAGGAGTCCAGTCCGTTGCGGAGGCCATCCTCCGCGCCAGAGCAGGGCTGAAGAATGAAAACAGGCCTATAGGTTCCTTTATTTTCCTGGGGCCCACCGGTGTCGGCAAGACCGAGCTGGCGAAATCACTGTCAGAGGCTTTGTTCGACAGCGAAAAGAATCTGATTCGTATCGATATGTCCGAATACATGGAGAAGCACTCCGTTTCCAGACTGGTGGGAGCGCCTCCGGGATATGTTGGATACGATGAGGGCGGACAGCTGACAGAGGCGGTCCGCAGGAGACCGTACAGCGTTATTCTGTTCGATGAGATTGAGAAGGCTCATCCGGATGTCTTCAACATTCTGCTGCAGCTTCTGGACGACGGCCGCCTGACGGATAATCAGGGACGTACGGTGGACTTCAAGAATACGATTATCATCATGACGTCCAACATCGGCAGCGCAGAGCTGATCGACAATATTTCCCAGGACGGTCGTATCGACCCTGAGGTCAGAGACCGGGTGGAGGGAGAACTGAAAAACTACTTCCGTCCTGAGTTTCTGAACCGTATTGACGATATCATTGTGTTCAGCCCGCTGACAGAGGAGCAGATCGTGAAGATTATCGAGCTTTCCATGCAGTCTCTGGAGAGCCGCCTGGCAGAGAGGGATATCACCCTGACGCTGACGGACGCCGCGAAGCGCAGAATCGCGGACGAGGCCTACGAGCCCGCCTATGGTGCGAGACCGGTCAAGAGATATCTGCAGAAGCATATCGAGACGCAGCTTGCGGAAATGATTATTCGCGGGGACGTCTACGACGGAACCGGCGTCACAGTGGATGCTGACGAGAACGGACTCACCTTCCATACGGAACAGGAAGCTTAACTGAATACGTACAGAACAAAGAGGCCGCGCCAGCCGCGTGCTCCGGATAACAGTTTTGAAACTGCAGAATTGACGGAGCACCGCGGCGGCGCGGTTTGTTTTGTCGCAAAATACCGGATTAGGTGGTCCGGCCTAAAGGAAGAGCCTATTTGAATTTCCTTTTGGCGGAGTTTTCCATGTGCCGTTTCATCGCCGCCGCGCCGGCCTCCGGATCTCCGTCGCCAAAGGCATCGTAGATGTCGCGGTGCTCTGCGAGCACATCCCGGAGGTAATTCGGAGCATAATAGTTGGACGGATTGCAGTGGCGGAGGTACAGCTGGTACGCCGACAGCTGCTGGAGCATCATACGGTTGTGAGTGGCGTGATAGATGATCTGATGAAATGCGATGTTTATGTTCAGCATTTTCGGAATGTCGTTTTTCATTGTGTAGAATTCCATGAAAGCAAAGGTCTCGTCCAGCTCGGACATTTCCTTTTCTGTTATCCGCTCAATTGCCCAGCGAACCGCGGTGACCTCTCCCTGAGAACGGAGCACATAGATGTCATGGATATCCTGCTCCGTCAGAGCTTTTACGAAGGCACCCCGGTTGGGGATGGTCATAATCAGGCCGTCTGCCTCCAGTTGCCGCAGAGCTTCCCGAACCGGCGTGCGGCTGACACCGTACTGATTGCAGATTTTGATCTCTGTAAGCTTTTCACCGTCCTCCAGCTTGCCGGTCAGAATATCCTCCTGAAGCTTGGAAAAAAGATTGCTGGATAACGGCAGGTTATTATTTTGTTCATCCTCCAGATATTGAATGATTGACATGTGTCACTCCTCGGTAATTCGTAAATTGAATATGCGCATCAGGCTCCCTCCGGAAAATTCCCGCCGGAACCTCTCCGTCTGCAATTCCCTGCCAGAGCATCTCTGCCGGACCTGATGGGCGTGGACGGTGCTTCCGTCCCTGAATATTATACGGGAATCACAGGGCCCGGTCAAGGAGGCTGCCGCAACTGAGGGTTTCCCGACTGCTGCGTTGCACATGAGGATCTCCCGGATATCACGCCCGGGAGATCCCTTAGTGCTGCACCGTGAGTTTCCCCAAGTGCGGCGTTTCCCGCACCTGACACAAACTGCCGCCGGGCGGGATTCCTTGCGTTTTTGTGCATCCGGTAATATAATAGGGGGCATGGATAAGAAAAGAGTAACAAAGATTCTGGATCTGCTTGAGGCAGAATATCCGGATGCCGGGTGTGCGCTGCATCATCAGAACCCGTTTGAACTTCTGGTGGCGACGGTGCTTTCCGCACAGACCACGGATAAGAGTGTAAATCAGGTCACGCCTGAGCTGTTTCAGGCATATCCCGACGCCCGGGCGCTGGCTGAGACGGAGCCCGGAGAAGTGGAGAAGTATATCCGCCGCATCGGGATGTACAAAACCAAGTCGAAAAACATCGTTGCTTTGGCGCGAAAGCTCTGCGATGAGTACGGCGGCCGGGTTCCCAATGATTACGATGCGCTGGTGTCGCTTCCCGGCGTGGGTCGTAAGACTGCCAATGTGGTGCAGTCAGTTGCTTTTGGGGTACAAAGGATTGCGGTGGACACGCATGTGTTCCGGGTCAGCAACCGTATCGGTCTGGTCCACGAAAAAAATGTGCTGGACACAGAAAAGGCACTGATGAGGACCATCCCGGAAAACCGGTGGACGGACACTCACCACTGCCTGATTTTTCATGGAAGAAATTGCTGCACTGCCAGGAAACCGCATTGTGAGGAATGCTGTATTGCGGCGCTCTGCGAGCAGAACCTGTAAACCGCCACGCACTGAAGCGCTGCGGTTCTGACATGGGACCTGCAACAGCTCTGCAGCGCTTTGGCTTGCAGTCGCTGTGCTAGGTCTCCAGCGTTAGCGGCCGCCGCCGTAAACCGCCACGCACTAAAGTGCTGCGGTTCTGGCATGGGCGCTACATCGCCTCTGTCTTCGCCTTCGGCTCGCCAGTCGGGCGTGTTAGCGGCCGCAGCAATTTTTGTATTTTTTGCCGCTGCCGCAGGGGCAGGGGTCGTTTCTGTCGGGCTTTTTCGGAGCGTGGTATATTTTGGATTTTTTGTATTCCTTTGAAATCCTTTTGCGCGTGTCTTCATCGAGGACGCCGGACCAGGCCTCCAGGGAGTAGAGATGAGGCGCGTCGGCCTGCCACATGTTATAATACAGTTTCTCAAAATCGACATCAAGGTCGATGGCGGAGTCCTCGGTCATGGACTCGATATCGAGGTTGTCACCGTTCTTCAGGCTGCTTTCTATGCCGTCCAGAAATCCTTCAAAGATGACCGGACGAACCTCGAATTTTTCGGACAGCTCACCCAGGGCTCCCGTTAGATGCTCGTCATGGTGCTCCAGAATATGGGAGTAGATTTTCATTTCAGCCTTGCAGTACTCGTCCCAGAACGCTTCAAAGGTGTCGTCTGTCTGGTTCTCCAGCAGGGTTTTCCAGTCAGTGTATAAACTCATTTTAATGCCTCCGTTCTCATGATGGAAATAATGTCGCCGACGATGGCGCTTCCGGTGGGCAGCGCTCCGGCTCCTTTACCGTAGAACATAACCTCGTCCACGGCGTTCCCGGTGATATAGATGGCGTTGAACTCGTTATTCACGCCGGCCAGAGGATGATCCAGAGGGATCTCCATGGGACGGATCTCGCAGCTGAGGCCGCCGTCGCCGGCTACCGCTGCCTTTGCGATAAGTTTGATTTTGCATCCTCTATCGCGGGCGGCCGCGATATCGTCCATCGTGACGCCGGTAATTCCCACAGTCGGGATATCCTGTGGCGGTACATACTGGTCAAAAGCCAGTGCCATCAGAATCGACAGTTTGTTGGCAACATCGATCCCTTCCACGTCCGCAGTGGGATCTGCTTCCGCGAAGCCTTTTGCCTGTGCGTCCTTCAGAACCTCATCGTAGGGGAGCCCTTCGTCGCCCATCTTGGTGAGAATATAATTGGTCGTTCCGTTCAGAATTCCCATGACCTCTGTAAAGACATTACCCGCCAGCGCTTCTGTAATCGCAGTCAGAGCAGGGATTCCGCCGCCGACACAGGCCTCGATGCGAATCTGCACTCCGCTGTCCTCAGCGGCTTTTTTCAGTTTGCCGTAGTTCGCGGCGACCGCCGCCTTATTCGGAGTTACAACATTTTTTCCGTTTTCCAGCGCTTTCAGCATCCAGGAACTGGACGGCTCGATTCCGCCGAGTGATTCCACAACGATGTCGATATCGTCTGCGGACAGAATATCATCCACATTCTGCGTCACGACGGAAGGATCCACACCGTGCGCTTCGATTGCCTTCTGATTGATCTCCAGGATCCGGGTCACCTCATAGTCAACGCCGGTCCGTCTGCGGATGACGTCCCTGTTGTCTCTCAGGATGTCGTATGTTCCGCCGCCGACCGTTCCCAGTCCGAGAATTCCGATGTTGATTTTTTTCATAATTCCTCCTATAACGTAGCTTTCCGGTTCATTATATAACAAATATAAAATTTTGTCTTTATCTTTTGTCAAAAAACAAGTATGATGATATCGGTCGGATATCTTCAGAGAATCAGGAAGGGAACCCGGCCGGAGCATAGGAAAACACAGGAGGAAAAAATACGCCATGGCATTGCATATCGTTTTCGTAGAGCCGGAGATTCCGCCGAATACAGGTAATATCGCGCGGACCTGTGCGGCGACGGATTCTGTGCTGCATCTGGTGGAACCGCTGGGTTTCCATATCGATGACAGGGCTGTGCGCAGAGCGGGACTGGATTACTGGCCGTATGTGAAACTGCAGGTGCATCCGGATCTCGAAAGCTTCATGGATGAGTACAGGGAGAACAGGATGTTTTTCGCGACGACAAAGGGCGGTTCCCTCTATACAGAGGTCGCGTACCGCGACGGGGATATGCTTTTGTTCGGCAGAGAAACCCGGGGGCTTCCGCGGGAACTGCTGGAGTCGCACAGAGAACAGACAATACGGATTCCCATGAGCGAAAATACTCGTCTGCGATCGCTGAATCTGGCGAATTCTGCCAACATAATTTTGTTCGAGGCGCTGCGGCAGTTAGGCTTTCCGGGGTTGAAATAGCGCCCCGGTATGGTATAATATTTGCATAAAGAAGAATGACGAAATCAGGCAGAGGGAACAATGAAGCTTGGATATGAATTAACAATAGAACAGAAACAGCAGCTGTCGATGACGCCGGAGCTGATTCAGGCAATCAAGATCCTGCAGCTCAGCAATATGGATCTGTTTGACTATGTTCAGAATGAGCTTCTGGAAAACCCGATTCTGGAAGAGGCCCATCACGACGGAGACGCGGAGCAGTCGCCGGTGGAAATCGATATCCGCGACCGGATTGCGGAAGATGACTACGATGACGGGAACGACCGCCAATGGGAAAATCATTCGGATCGGGAGGAGTACACTTTTGAGCAGTTTACGTCAGCGGAACAGACCCTGCAGGATTATCTGACGGAGCAGCTGAATTTCAGCAGACTTACCGGGCGGGACCGGCAGATCTGCAGTTTTATCATTGAAGGAATCGATGAGAACGGCTATCTGACGCTTTCCATGGAGGAAATCACAACGATGATGGACACCGACGAGGAGACGGTCGAGCGGATTCTGGGCTATGTGCATCAGATGGATCCTACCGGAGTCGGCGCCAGAAGCCTGGCCGAGTGCCTGGAGATCCAGCTGGCGTCCCGGGGAGAACTGACGGACGAGCTGGAATACATCATCGAGAACATGTTGAACGATGTTGCGGATAACCGGCTTTCCAAGATTGCCAGGGCGGTGGGAATCCGGTGCGAGGAGGTGCAGCAGGCAGTGGATCTGATCCGGAGCCTGGAGCCCAAGCCGGGACGGCAGTTTGCCAACAGCGGGGAATCCACCCGTTATGTGATTCCGGACATCATTGTAGAGAAAATCGATGGAGAGTATGTGGTTTCCAGCAATGATTCCAGTATCCCCCGTCTGATGGTAAGCTCCTACTATAAAAAACTGTCTGGCGCTGCGAAGCAGGACGCGGATCTGAACAATTACCTGACCAGCCGCTTCAATTCAGCCATGTGGCTGATCCGGAGCATCGAACAGAGAAAACAGACTATCATGAATGTGGCAGCGGCGATTGTCCATTATCAGGAGGATTTTTTCGAGAAGGGTGAAAAGTTTATCCGGACGCTGACGCTGAAGCAAATCGCAGAGGAGCTGGGCGTTCATGAATCTACGGTCAGCCGGGCGATAAACGGAAAATATATGCAGAGCCCCAGAGGGGTGTATGAACTGAAATACTTCTTCTCCAGCGGCGTGCCGGTGGCGGGCGGAGCAGGCGGACTGTCGTCCAACAGCGTGAAGTCCATCATCCGCGAGATCATTGACGGTGAAGATCCGAAGAAGCCGTACAGCGATCAGGATATGGTGGCGCTGCTGAAGGGCAAAGGGATCGAGATTTCCCGGCGGACCGTGGCGAAATACCGCGAGGGAATGGGAATCCTGTCCTCCTCCAAGCGGAGAAGATACTGAACTTAACATTGCTTTCAATATCGCAAGGATATTTAAAGAATACGAATCAACAAATACTTTATGTGCCGAAAGGAGAAAGAGAGATGGCAGCAAAGGTAGGAATCAGCGGATTTGGAAGAATTGCGAGAGTCGTGATCAGGGCTGCGCAGGATATGCCGGAAATCGACATTTGCGGGATTAATGTGAGAAATGCGAATATCGAATATATGGTATATATGCTCAAGTATGACAGCGTCTTCGGACGGTTCCCCGGCAAGCTCGAGCAATACGATGAAGGAATCATCATTGATGGCAAGAAGATCCCTGTGTACAGCGAATCGGAAGCGAAGAACATTCCGTGGGATCGCTGCGGAGCGGAGTACATTGTGGAGGCGACAGGCGCCTACAATACCACAGAGAAGGCGCAGGACCACATCGACTCGGGTGCGAAAAAGGTCATTATTACCGCACCTGCGAAGGACAAGACCACGCCGACTTTTGTCTACCGCGTCAACAGCGACCAGTACACAAGCGACATGAACGTGGTCTCCAACGCGTCCTGCACGACTAACTGTCTTGCACCGCTGTGCAAGGTCGTGAACGACGAGTTCGGCATCGACCAGGGACTGATGTCCACTATCCATGCGGCGACGGCCAAGCAGAAGGTCGTAGATGCCCGCTCCCTGAAGGACTGGAGAACCGGACGTTCTGTGTTCGGGAACGTGATCCCGACCACGACGGGGGCCGCCAAGGCGGTCGGACTGGTGATCCCGGAGCTGGCGGGAAGAATGACGGGAATCGCTTACCGCGTTCCCACGAATGACGTTTCAGTCATCGACCTGAACATCGTATTGAAGAAGTCGGCATCCTATGAGGACATCTGCCGGGCGGTCAAGAAGGCTTCCGAGACTACACTGGCCGGAGTCATCGAATATGTGGATGATGAGGTTGTTTCCGGCGATTTTGTCGGCGACCCCTGCACGTCGATCTTCGATGCTAGAGAGGGAATCGAGTTGAACGACAAATTCTTCAAGCTGATCGCGTACTACGACAACGAGTACGGCTATTCCTGCAAAACGCTGGAGCTGATAAAGCATATGTATTCGGTTGACCAGTCAGCGAAAAACTAAAGGAGAAGAAAAAGGAGTACGGCTATGAAAAAGACAATACGGGATATCGACGTAAAAGGAAAAAAGGTTATTGCACGCTGTGATTTCAATGTGCCGATGCAGGAGGGCAGAATTACCGACGATACGAGAATACGGGCGGCGCTGCCCACCATCGAGTATCTTCTGGAGCACGATGCTGCCCTGATACTGATGTCCCACATGGGACGGCCGAAGGGAGAGCCGAAGATGGAATTTACCCTTGCGCCGGTCGCGGAGAGATTGTCTGAGTATCTGAAGAAAGAAGTGAAATTCAAATCTTCACCTACCGTCGTCGACGATGAAGTGAAAAAGATGGCAGAGGAACTGAAGCCCGGAGAGGTAATGCTCCTGGAAAATGTCCGGTTCCGTAAAGAGGAGACGGAGAACGACCCCGCTTTCGCGAAGGAACTGGCGTCACTGGCGGAAGTCTTTGTACAGGAAGCTTTCGGCACGGCTCACAGAGCGCATGCGTCAACCGCGGGAATCGCGGATTACCTGCCGGCTGTTTCCGGATTCCTGATTGAAAAGGAAGTAAAGTTTCTGGGAAGCGCGGTAGAGGATCCGAAGAGACCCTTTGTGGCCATCATGGGAGGCGCCAAGGTCGGCGACAAAATTCCTGTTATCCGGAATCTGATCAGCCGCGTGGACACTCTGATCATCGGCGGCGGCATGGCGTACACCTTTTACAAAGCGATGGGGCTGGAAATCGGAACCTCCATTCTGGATGCTGATAATACAGAACTTGCCGGCGAATTGATGAAGCAGGCGGAAGAGGCCGGGGTGAAAATGCTCCTGCCGGTGGATGTAGTCTGTGCCGCGGCGTTCGAGAACGATGCGGAAACCGTTACGGTGGATCGCGACAAAATGCCGGCGGATATGATGGGAATGGATATCGGACCGAAATCGGCGGAGCTTTTCGCGGAGGAGATCGGTAAGGCGGCGACGGTCGTCTGGAACGGACCGATGGGCGTTTTCGAGATGCCGAATTTCGCGGAGGGAACAAAGAAGGTCGCTGAGGCTCTGGCAGCTAGTGATGCGATTACCGTCATCGGTGGAGGCGATTCTGCTGCGGCTGTCGAGCAGTTCGGCCTGGCGGACAAGATGACACATATCTCCACGGGCGGAGGCGCTTCGCTGGAGTTCCTCGAGGGAAAAACACTTCCGGGAATTGCTGTGATTCAGGACAAATAATCTTACTGCATTGCTGAGACGCCGGCGCCGCATACGCGGTGCCGGTTGTCTTCCGTATGCAGGACGGACATAATTAATGCGTGCTCAGCTGCCGGATATGCCTGAAATGCCGATGATGGTGAGCGTATTCGGCAGCCTGCCGATAAACTGACGTCAGCGCCCGTTAAGTCCGGCGGAAACTTTCCGACGGGGACTTAACAGGCAGACACTAATTATCATCAAATGGAGGTAATCAATTATGGCTATGAGAATTCCGTTTATCGCGGGAAACTGGAAGATGTTTAAAACAAAGAAAGAAGCGAAGGAATTCGCGGAAGAGTTCAGGACGCTTTATAAGGATACCGACGTGAGAACCGCGATCTGTGCTCCGTTTACCCAGCTCGATACGCTGAAAGAGGCTTTTGCCGGAACGAGTATCGGAGTTGGTGCACAGAATGTCCATTTCGAGGACGAAGGAGCGTTTACCGGAGAAATCTCCCTTCCGATGCTGAAGGAGATCGGCGTCGATTACTGCGTAATCGGTCATTCGGAAAGAAGACAGTACTTCAACGAGACGGATGAGACGGTCAACCTGAAACTGAAAAAGCTGCTGAACGAGAGTGACATCGTTCCTATCCTCTGCGTCGGCGAGAATCTTGAGCAGAGAGAGGCCGGCAGAGAAAAGGAAATCGTAGAGGGACAGATCCGGGCAGATCTTGCCGGCATCAGCGCAGACAAGGTCGCATCCATGGTCATCGCGTATGAACCGATCTGGGCGATCGGAACCGGAAAGACCGCGACGCCGGAGCAGGCGGGAGAGATGTGCGCTGTGATCCGCGGTATCATCGAAGAACTGTACGACGAGGATACCTGCGACCGGGTGATCATTCAGTACGGAGGCAGTGTCAAGCCGGAAAACGCGACGGAAATCATGAATATGGACGAGATAGACGGAGCTCTCGTGGGAGGAGCCAGCCTGATTCCTCAGAAATTTATGGATATCATCAATTTCTGAGGCCTTTCAGGCAGCCGCTTTTTAGACAATCCGTGTGATTTGCCTAATTCAGCCACAATTTAGCTGATGAAAGTCTTGATTTTTCCGGTCTGCTATGATATTGTTTAATAGTTAAATCAGACCAGGAGGGAAATTAGAATATGTACATTGCTATGATGGTCGTTCTTGCGATCGTAAGTGTGATCCTGATTCTGAGCGTATTGCTTCAGGAGGGGAACAGCGACGGGCTGTCCGGTTCAATCGCGGGCGGTGCGGAGCAGCTTTTCGGCAAGAAGAGAGGCCGCGGATATCAGGGAATCCTGAACAAGATTACCATCGTGATGTCCGTCGTGTTCATCGTACTTTCTCTGGCGCTTGTGACGCTTGGAAAATAGAGTACGTAGAGCATGAAAGAATGTGTTTAAAATTTTATTTTATATTTCTGCGTGTTAAGAGGTACTGCTGAGTACCTCTTAATGTGCGTAAAAATGGGAGGTATTATATGTTGAAGTTTGTTGCTCCTATTTGCGCTGTGATCGCACTGGTGACGGCTTTCGGGCTTGCATCGTGGATCAGAAAGTGCGGAGATGGAAACGACAGGATGAAGGAAATCTCAGGATTCATCCGTGAGGGTGCGTTTGCGTTCCTGAAGAGAGAGTACAAGTTCATGGCGGTTGTCATCGTTGTTCTCTGTGTTCTTCTGAGTCTGTTCATCAGCCCGACGACCGGTATCCTGTACCTGATCGGCGCGCTGCTGTCCGTACTCGCGGGATTCTTCGGAATGAATGTTGCGACATTGGGGAATGTCAGGACTGCTGCTGCGGCGGAGGAGTCCGGCATCGCAAAGGCTCTGAAGATCGCGTTCCGTTCCGGATCCGTTATGGGTCTGTGTGTTGCGGGACTGGGACTTCTGGGTCTGTCCGTTGTGTTCTGCGTGCTGAATCTTGCAACAGTCGTGGAGTGCATTACAGGTTTCGGATTCGGAGCTTCTTCCATGGCGCTGTTCGGAAGAGTCGGAGGCGGTATCTACACTAAGGCCGCAGATGTCGGCGCTGACCTGGTAGGAAAGGTCGAGGCCGGAATTCCGGAGGATGATCCGAGAAATCCGGCGGTTATCGCAGATAACGTAGGCGATAACGTAGGCGACGTTGCCGGAATGGGTTCTGACCTGTTTGAGTCCTATGTAGGCTCCATTATTTCCGCCATCACTCTGGCTGCAGTCGCGGTTTCCGAGGCAGAAGTGAGCGGCGCGTTTGACGAGAGAACGGCGGCCATCTTCCCGCTGATTCTTTCCGCGATTGGCCTCATCGCATCTGTTGTCGCGATCCTTTGTGTAAGAGGAAGCGAGAACTCAAGCCCTGCAAAATCGCTGAACATGGCGACCTATATCAGTGCCGTGATCGTAATCGTCGCGTCACTGATCCTGAGCAAGCAGATGCTTGGCGGATACAACTATGCTTTCGCAATCATCGCCGGACTTATTGTCGGCGTTTTAATCGGAAAGATTACCGAAATCTATACTTCAGCCGATTATCGTCATGTTAAGAAGATCGCGGAGCAGTCCCAGACCGGGTCGGCTACCACGATTATCAGCGGACTGGGCGTCGGAATGCTGTCCACGCTCTGGCCGATTATCTGCATCGCAGTTGGAATTTATATTGCATACAGCTTTGCCGGCGTTTACGGAATTGCACTTTCCGCAGTCGGAATGCTGTCCATTACAGGAATTACCGTAGCTGTAGACGCATATGGACCTGTTTCTGATAACGCCGGCGGAATTGCGGAAATGTCCGAACTGCCGGAGAGAGTCAGAAACATTACAGACAAGCTGGATTCTGTTGGGAACACTACGGCGGCGATCGGAAAAGGATTCGCTATCTGTTCCGCGGCACTCACCGCGCTGGCACTGTTCGTCTCCTTTGCGTCTGTCGCACAGCTGAAGGCGATCGATCTTCTGCACCCGATCGTCATCATCGGACTGTTCATCGGCGCTATGCTGCCGTTTATCTTCTCCGCGATGACGATGAATTCGGTAGGAAGAGCGGCGAATCAGATGATCGAGGAGGTCAGAAGACAGTTCCACGAGGACGAAGGCATTATGGCCGGAACATCCAAGCCGGATTACAAAAAATGTGTTGACATTTCAACGACAGCCGCACTGAAGGAAATGATCGTTCCGGGTCTGATGGCGATTGTCGCTCCGATCCTGGTCGGTTTCGTTCTGGGCGCAGACGCCCTGGGCGGAATGCTGGCCGGAGCGCTGGCCGCCGGCGTGCTGCTGGCCATCATGATGGCAAACGCGGGCGGTGCATGGGACAACGCCAAGAAGTATGTCGAGGAAGGAAATTACGGAGGCAAGGGTTCTGATACTCACAAGGCAGCCGTTGTCGGCGATACCGTCGGAGATCCGTTCAAAGACACTTCCGGTCCGTCCATCAACATTCTGATCAAGCTGATGACCATCGTATCGCTTGTATTCGCTCCGCTGTTCGGAAACGGACTTCTGGGCTAACGGACAGAACTATTGAAATCAAAAGGCTGCAACGTTCTCTGTTGCAGTCTTTTTCACAGAAGGGAAGAAAATGGGGAAAAAGGAAAAGGACATCAAGACGAACGCGGTGCGCATGGTGGAAGCACACGGGATCCCGTATGAACTTCGAACCTATGACGGCTCTCATGGCTTTGTTGACGGCGTAACCGCAGCGAGAGAAACCGGAATCGAGGAGGAGCGCTGCTTCAAGACGCTTGTTCTTGTGGGACACAGCAGGCAGCATTATGTCTGTGTGATCCCGGTGGCGCGGGAACTGGATCTGAAAAAGGCGGCGCGTCATTTCGGAGAGAAGAACATGGAAATGATCCATGCGAAAGACATCACGAAAATTACCGGTTATATTAAAGGAGGATGCTCTCCGGTGGGAATGAAGAAACCTTTTCCCACCGCAATTGACGCAACGGCGGTGTCGTTCGCTGAGATCGGGGTCAGTGGAGGAAAAATCGGTCTCCAGATGGAGCTTCCGCCCCATGAACTTGCAGCTCTGGTTAACGCGGAGTTTGCGGATCTTACAAAGAAAGAAAGACCGGAGGAGGTTCGATGAACGATACTGTGAGAAAATTCGGCGGGAAGATGACAGATCTTGTTCGGTCGGAGCATCCGGTGGCAGCGCGCAGGACGCTTGCCCTCGTGTTCCGTGCCTATGGAGATGCAGTGCGCTTTTCCTCCGGCGGAGATCTGCTCCCCGCACGCAGATATGTAATGGGGTTCTGTAACAGAAAAATGGCGGATTCGATTGCCCGCCCCGGAAGGGCGGCGGTCGTCAGCCTTTTTACGCCCTGTGAAATCTTTGAAGCCCTGGGCATTCCTGTGATGGTGCCGGAAGGTCTGAGCTGCTATATGACGGCTTCCGGCTGTGACAGGGTTTTTCTTGAGAAGGCTGAGGAATGCGGCGTACCGGAAACTCTTTGTTCCTATCACAAAATGCTCATCGGCATGGCGGAAACAGGAGTGCTGCCGAAACCCCGTATGATCGTGAACACCACTATGGTCTGTGACGCCAACCAGTTGTCTTTCCGGTACCTGGCAGAATATTTCGATGTGCCGCATCTGGTGCTGGATGTTCCGGACGCCTGCAGTGCCGGGAACCTCCGTTATCTCAGCGACCAGCTCCGCGGAATGAAGGATTTTGTGGAAAAACACAGCGGACGGGCTCTGGACGAAGGAAAATTCCGTAAAACTATGATTCGCGCATCAGAAACGCTGGAGAACTATCGCCGCTGTCTGTCGCTGAAGTCGGTGCGGTACGAATCCATCAGGATGACGTATCACATGATGGACGCGCTTGCTCTGCATCCCTTTCTGGGTACGGAGGAAGGTCTTAAATATACTGAAATGCTGAAGAAGCAGCTGGCCCGTCTGCCGCTGCTGCAGCCCGGCGAGAAACGGCGCTCGCGGATCCTGTGGGTGCATATGATGCCTTACTGGCAGGATTCCATCAGTGATATGTTCCGATATCATGCAGATGCAGAAGTGGTCTGCTGTGATGTGACATTTGATAATTATTCGGTTCTGGATCCGGAGCAGCCGTATGAATCGCTGGCACGGCAGATGCTGCAGAACTCCCTGAACGGGCCTTCGGAGAGACGGATCCGAAGGGTGTTGAAGCTGGCGCGGCAGATGGATATCGACGGAATCGTCTATTTCTGCCACTGGGGCTGCAAGCAGACGCTGGGAGCTTCGGCAATGGCGAAGGAGGCGTTTGAGCAGGCCGGATTTCCTACGCTGGTGCTGGATGGAGACGGATGTGATACGAGAAATGTGCAGGATGGGCAGATGATGACGCGTATGGGGGCCTTCCTGGAACAACTGGAGGCTTTGCGATGATCGGATTTACATGTAAATACGCGCCGGCCGAGCTGCTGGCCGGTTTTGGGGCGGAGACCGGGCTACTGAATCTGGAGGCGGAAAATTTTGATTATGCACAGGATCTGACACATATGAACATGTGCAGTCATATCAAGGCTCTGCTGGAAGAGGTTCACCGTGAAGGCATCAGGGAACTGCTGCTGGTGGACTGCTGCGACAGTATGCGCCGGGCAGCCGATATTCTGAAGGACAAACTGGACTTCTGTTTTCTGCTTGATCTGCCTCATAACGACGATGCCTGTGCCAGACGGCACTTTGCGGAGGAACTTATGCGTCTTGCGCAGGAGTATCAGACTTACAGCGGGAAAACCTTTGATTACGGACGATTCCGCGGGGCCTTTACAGGGACAGACAGAGACGTCAGCCGGGATTTTATAGCGGTCATGGGAGCGCGGATGGGCACCCGACAGTTTGAGAACCTCTCAAAGGCAGTTCCCATGCGGCTGGAGGACTTTACCTGCAACAGCAGCCGTTCCATGAGCCCGCCGCCGGCCGCACCGGCAGATACAACGGATGGAGCGCATACGAAATCCGCGCCGGATAGAGCCGCTGCTCCAGGCGGGCAGGATGCAGACCTGAGATATGCTGAGGGTTCTGCGGCAGGTGCGGATGTGAATATGGATTCGCTGATGGAGTGGTATGCGGGAGAACTTCTTGCCCAGATTCCCTGTATGCGGATGGCGGATATAAAACGACGCAGAGAAATCACGGAATCACCAAATCTGAGAGGTATAATATATCATACAGTCAAGTTTTGCGATTATTACGGATTCGAATATGAAATGATCCGGCGCAGCGTTTCTGTCCCCGTTATTAAAATCGAAACGGACTTCACCATGCAGTCTCTGGGACAGTTGTCCACGCGAATCGGCGGTTTTCTGGAAAGCATGGGGATTGGAAAGGAGGCTATCGTGGCAGGAGAAGGCAGATATTACGCAGGTATTGATTCCGGTTCCACCACTACAAATGTGGCAGTACTGGATCGGCAGGGAAAACTCGTGGACTATGCGATTGTCCGCACCGGCGCAAAAGCGCAGCGGGGCGCACAGAAGGCCCTCGATGCCCTTCAGATTCCGGCGGAAGAGATTGCTGTCATCGTGGCTACCGGATACGGCCGCCAGAATATTGACTTCGCTGACGCCTGCATCACAGAGATTACCTGCCACGCAAAGGGGGCATGGCATCTGGCTCCCGGGATTCACACCATTATCGACATCGGCGGGCAGGACAGCAAGGTTATTCTGCTGGATGACAGCGGAAATGTGGCGAATTTCGCGATGAATGACAAATGTGCGGCAGGAACCGGACGCTTTCTGGAAAATATGGCAAAGGTCCTTGAAACCGATCTGGACGGGATGAGCCGGGCGGGACTCAGCTGGGAGGAGGATCTGACAATTTCCAGTATGTGTACAGTTTTCGCCGAGTCGGAGGTCGTATCGCTTATTGCGGACAATAAAGCTGTTTCGGATATTGTTCACGGCCTGAACAAATCGGTGGCATCCAAGACGATGAATCTTGTGAATCGTGTGAAGGGCCGCGGACGGTATATGATGACCGGCGGCGGCGCCAGAAACCGCGGCGTGGTCGGCTGTCTCGAGGCGCTTGTGGGAGAAAAAATCTCTGTTCCGGAAATTCCGGATCTGTGCGGGGCGATCGGCGCCGCGCTGTTCGCTCTGGAGGCCGCTGAGCAGAAAGGGAGAGACTCATGACAGTTTTATTCGGATATCTTGCAGCTCTTGTGGTCATCGGTGCTCTGATCCTGTTTAAGGGACGGGATCTGTTCCGCCCGGCGATTTCTATTGTGGCTTTCATTATTGTGTTTAGCGTCTATACCGGATATGCGGGGACGGATTCTCAAAATCTGATTATCGGCGCACTGGCCGGTCTGGTGGCCGCATTGCTGTCCGGATTTGTTCTGACGCTGGGAGTCTTTGTCAGCGGAATGATTGCAGGCCTCGGAGCCGCTGCACAACTAATCCGCTGGCTTCCTGAAGATATCGCGGAACACCGGATTCTCGTAACTGCCGTAATTGCTGTAATCGTGGGAATTCTGGCCGTGAAATGTCTGGATCCGCTGGTCACGGTTTCTACTGCTGCCATCGGTGCGGCACTGGTGGGCATCCCCTGCACATATATGGTGATGAATCTTACTGATCTGACAAAGAATATTTCGACGGAACCTTTTGATACGATGCGCAATCTGAACCGGGCCATGTTCGATGACTTTATGACACAGCAAACCATGATTATCACCGCAGTGACCGGTATTCTGTTCATCATCGGAATGGTGGTGCAGTTCCGGACCAATGATTCTGTCCGCAGATAAGGTCGAGGCTTGAGTGCTGATTACCGCCTGATGTCGAGTATCGGACAGTCGGCGACGGCGAGTATTGGGCTGCCGACCGCCGCTAGCCGTGATGAGCGGCGAGTATTGAGCCGCTGCCGGGCGTGTGATGACCGACAAGTGTTCGACCGCCGCCGGCCAGGGCGAGACTTGCGAATTGCGGTATTATTGTGGTACTATGATACTGTACGAGAATCTCTCAGGGGGAAAGACAAAATGAAATTGGTTTTTTATACGCTGGCGGTTTCCATGGCTCCCGTAGTAGAGTTAAGGGGCGCGATACCTATGGCTGTTGCCGCCGGCATGGACATCTGGAAAGCGTATATTATCGCAGTGATCGGAAATATGATCCCGGTACCGTTCATCATCATATTTATTCGCAGTATTTTTAAATGGATGAGAACAAAGAGCCCCCGACTGAACCGTCTGGTGAGCCGGATGGAGACCAAGGCTGACTCCAAAGCAGCCACTGTTCAGAAATATGAAAAACTGGGATTGTTCATTCTGGTTGCAATCCCGCTGCCGGGAACCGGCGCATGGACCGGCGCTCTGGTCGCGGCCATGATGGACATGCGGCTGCGGACTGCGGTTCCGATGATTCTTTTAGGCGTCATGGCTGCCGGTATCATTGTTTCAATGATCGTTCTTGGCGTTGTCAGTATCTGAAGCAGCAGTCGGCGGACGCATCGGAGGAGTGGGGACGGATGCAGGCAATTTGTGTAAAAAAGAGGGCTGACCAGCGGCGATTTATGTTGTAAATCGCCGGATGGTACAGCCCATTTCAGATCTCTGCTATATTAATAATTTTGATGCATCAGAATAGCGGCACTGACAGCCGTATGTCTGATGATGTCAGGGAAAACTAACGGTTTTTCCATTCGGGAGCACGTTTCTCCAGGAATGCGGCCATGCCTTCCTTCTGGTCTTCGGAGCCGAAGCAGACGGTGGTAGCTTCTACCTCCAGCTGGCTTGCAGATTTCAGATCCATATCGAAGCCGTTGTTGATGGCGATCTTCGCCTGAGCGACCGCAATCGGAGCTTTGGAAGCGATGGTGTTTGCCAGTTTTTCAGCGGCTTCCATCAGCGCATCCGGTTCGACGACTTTTTCGACAAGCCCGATACGGAAGGCTTCTTCCGCGTTGATCATTTCAGCGGAGTAAATCAGATACTTGGCCATGCCTTTGCCGACCAGTCTGGAAAGTCTTTGGGTTCCGCAGAAGCCCGGGATGATTCCGAGACCTACTTCAGGCTGACCGAACTTTGCTTTGGAGGAGGCGATTCTGATATCACACGCCATAGCCAGTTCGCATCCGCCGCCGAGAGCAAATCCGTTGACTGCCGCGATAAACGGCTTAGGCATCTGGTCGATAGTGTTCATGACTTTGTGTCCGGCCTGCATCATAGCTCTTCCTTCAACGGCGTTCAGCTTGCTCATCTGCGCGATGTCGGCGCCGGCAACAAAGGCTTTGCCCTCGCCGGTGACAATCACGGCTTTCACGGCATCGTCAGCTTCGATTTCCTTCAGTGCATCCGCCAGTTCTGAAAGAACCTCGGTATTCAGTGCATTCAGCGCTTTCGGACGATTGATGGTCAGATAACCCAGATTTCCTTTGACTTCATATTTAATGTTTTCGTACATAGTTAAGACTCCCTTTCCTGTATAGAAGTTTATCGACTCTGTTAATAATATATCATTTTGCAGGTGCTTTTTCAAGAGGTGCACCACGGAAACCGCGAGGTTATGATACGAGCTGCGAGGCGCCTGGCATAAACCGGAGCGTCTTCAGCGGGAACGGCTCCAGAGAGGCACCGGTGAAATCGTGCCTGATTGCGGCGTATCATCTGAGAATACCAGAAGCAACCTGCCTGCGGAAAAGCGGAGTGATGCAGCAGAGGCAGTGATTTCATTGCTGACGCCTAGCGAAGTGTCGTCCTGGAGGAGATACTTTGTGAGAGGATATTTCACACCACGAAGAGTGAGATCTTTCACAGAGCCGCCGTAGGCGATAAGCCCCATGTACCGGTAGTTGTTCTTCGGGATATCATAACATCCCGGCTCCAGCATGGATACGCGGTTGTATCCGTCAACAAAGGCCAGCTCGTGCAGTCTGCCGCAGTATTTGGCCAAAAGCCCGATATTTCCCATAGTATGGTCGAAGCGACCGCCGAGTCCTCCGAGAATAATGATGTTCTCGCCGCCTTCCGATACGGCAAGATCCAGTGCGGCTTCACTGTCGGTCATGTCCTTCTCCATGGGAAGCCGGATTACCTCACGATTTTCCGGCAGCTGTCCGGAATCGTAGTCTCCGATGAGAAGATCGGGGGTAAGCCCCAGACTTCCGGCAATCTCCAGACCGCCGTCTGCACAGATAACGCAGTCATACTGATTCTGGCAGATATCGATGTAATTAAGTCCCTCAACATGGGCGGTAATGATCAGAAAATTTTTCATTGCAGGCTCCTTCACTTATGATTCTACAATATGTCAGAGCCTGTGTCCAATACCGTTTACCGACTGAAATCGACTTTATGCGACTTTATGCGACTTTTTACGGAATTTATTACGGAATAGTACGATTTACATTAGGATAATAATGTAAAACAATTTCTCTTTCCGCTTTTTTATCCACTGTATCCGCAAAATGATGAACAAAATGTATAAAAATAAAATGAACGAATTATAAAAAACTGTTCACATCAAGAAGGTTTTCGTATATAATGGCAATAGTATTTGAAATGGGGGTACAGGAATGAATTATTACATTATCAATGAGCCCTGCGGCGCCATTCGGGCGAACGCAAGGCAGCTTATGAACAACAACTGGATTCAGGTCGTGCTGGGGGTGGCGCTGTATTATGTGCTGCTGGTCATGGTGCCGGAATTTTTTCAGAACTGCGTTTCCTTCGGGGCAATTACACAGTGGAACGGATATCTGCAGCAGAACCAGACGATTTCAGTAATCGCGGCGTTCTATCAGATGTTCTTCTCCGGTGTGTTCGTCGCAGGACTTTGCTCTTTCCTTTTATATTTTGTAAGGCTCAGGGATATCAATCCGGGATACATTTTCAATGGATTTGAATACTACCTGAAGACACTGCTTCTGATGATTGTCATGTGCGTATTCATCTTTTTGTGGACGTTGCTGCTGATCGTCCCCGGAATAATCGCAGCGTTCCGGTACAGCCAGTGTTTCTATGTTCTGGCGGACGATCCGAAAAAAGGCATTATGCAGTGCATTAATGAGAGTAAGCAGATGATGACGGGGAACAAAATGAAGCTGTTCCTGCTGGATCTGTCATTCATCGGATGGCTTCTGCTGTCTTCGATTCCTATGGCGGTTCTGATGGGAATACTCCAGCCAGACGATAATACGATATCGTATTTCGTGATCATGTTTGTCGGCATGATTCCTGTATATTTCCCGATTGCATATATGCAGACGGCGGATACGATTTTCTATGAAATGCTGACCGGACATATGAGAGCGGCGGACGGAACATCGCACAGGCCGTTTAATGAGGCTGATTATTACTGGAATAATGGTGGAGGAAACGGTTCGTCCGGGAACGGAGACAACGGATATTGGCAGGCAGCGGGGACGCCGCAGCAGCCGCAGGGAGTGCCGCAGCAGCCGCAGGGAGTGCCGCAGCAACCACAGGGAGTGCCGCAGCAGCCACAGGGGACACCGCAGCGGCCGCAGGGAGTGCCGCAGCAACCACAGGGGGCACCATCAATGCGTCCGCTGGAACAGGATTCGTGGACAGCAGCGCCGGCGGAACATCCCGCACCGGCAGAACAGCCGACAGTGCCGGCGGAACATCCCGCATCGGCAGAGCAGCCGACAGCGCCGGCGGAACATCCCGCACCGGCAGAACATCCGACAGCGCCGGCGGAACAGTCCGCACCGGCAGAACATCCGATAAAAACTGAATAGACATCAGCAGCGTACGGTGCTGACCGTTGATGATTGAATGCTAAAATCCGCAGTCGGAAAACTGCGGATTTTTTCGGCTCTGTGTCAAATGCCGGGATGAGCGGAGCGCAATCAGATAACAGAATGGAATGTTTTCGGGCGGTATGTGTGAGACGAATGTGCGAAAAAACGGCGGAATCTCTGATTTCAGGAAACCGCCGTTTTAAAATGCATGCAATTCGTTTTTTGATTTTCCGGGCAGGCGCACCGTTCGCCGGCTCGTTTCATAGGTTCGAACTGCGCCGGGGGTGCATGCAGTCGTTCATCGGCTCGCTTTATGTGCCCGTTTCCGAGCCTCTCGCGGGAGTTCCTACTTCAGGATTCTGGAGCGTACCACACCGGTAATCGCAGGAATCTCTGCGATGTCGTCTCTGGTGGAGATCAGGGCGTAGCCATAGTCGCCGCGAACGCCTCCCGCAGCGCCGCTGACGGCAACGCCGAGCCCGTTGATCGCCGCATCCACGGGATTCTCGACACCCTTGGTCAGCAGAGCAATTCTGGTTTCACCTTCGGTTTTCGGAAGTCTGACTGCAGGGAAGTTCACCGAATTGGTGATGTTTCCGTTTTCAATGTAGTCCATGATCTCCGTTACCGCAATGGTTGCACAGTTGTCTTCGGCTTCTGCTGTGGAAGCGCCAAGATGAGGAAGAAGGACGACGCCTTCCTTGCCGACCAGACCGTCGGTTCCAAAATCCGTCAGGTACTCTTTCAGTTTTCCACCTTCCAGTGCGGCCAGCATATCGGCTTCGTTAATCAGCTTGTCTCTGGAGAAATTCAGAAGAACGGCTCCGTCCTTCATCTGACTGAATACATCTGCATTAAACATTCCGTTGGTCGCCGGAGACGCAGGAACGTGAATCGTTATATAGTCACATTTTGGCAGCATTTCCGAGGGATCGTCCACAACATCGACGCAGCTGCAGAGCGCATGGGCAGATTTTGTACTGAAGAACGGGTCATAGCCGACCACCTTCATCCCCAGATCTGCAGCGCTGTTCGCCACCATCACACCGATAGCGCCCAGACCGTAGACACCCAGAGTCTTTCCTTTAATTTCAGTACCGGCGAACTGCTTCTTGCCTTTCTCAACGGCCTTGCTGACATCGGTGGTCAGGGTCGCGGCCCATGACAGAGCGGCAGGGATGTTTCTGGCGGACAAAAGAAGTGCTGCCAGCACAAGCTCCTTCACAGCATTTGCGTTCGCGCCCGGAGTGTTGAAGACGACGATGCCCTGATCAGCGCATTTATCCAGTGGAATGTTGTTTACGCCGGCGCCGGCTCTCGCAATGGTAAGGAGATCTTTGCCGAACTCCATCTCGTGCATATCCTGGCTTCTGACGAGGATTCCGTTTGCCGCAGCGGTATCGTCGATGACCGCGTAGGCATCGGACAGATGCGCAAGACCCACCGGAGAGATCTTGTTCAAAGTTGCGATATTGTACATTTTGCATACCTCCATTGACTCTTTGTTGCAGTTATTAATATAAAATTATATCATTTATATCCCGATGTTTCAAGATTCTGAACGACATTCCGGATCATCGGAAACTGAATGGCAGATCTGCGAAAAAACCATAGCAGATACCATGCAAGTATACAGCCGGAAATCTTTACTTTCAGGGAACCGGGTGCTATAATAAACCCAAAGAATCGTTATTTTTTAGATAATCTTACAGTATGGGGGATAAGTCAAATGAGCAAATATGAGAGAGTATATAACTTTTCCGCCGGGCCTTCAATGCTTCCGCTGGAGGTGCTGGAAAACGTTCAGAAGGATCTTCTGAATTACAAGGGTACCGGAGAATCCGTCATGGAGATGAGCCATCGGTCAGCGGAGTTCAAGGCGATTATTGAAGACGCCGAGGCGGATTTGCGTAAACTGATGAACATTCCGGATAACTACAAAGTCCTGTTCCTGCAGGGCGGCGGTACACTGCAGTTCTCCATGATTCCGCTCAATCTGCTGAGAAAATCCAAAAAGGCAGACTACATTGTAACCGGGCAGTGGGCGAAGAAGGCGTACAAGGAAGCCTGCAAATTCGGCGACATCAAATGTGTTGCCAGCTCCGAGGAGGACACCTACAGCTACATCCCGGAAGTCAGCAGAGAAGATTTCAGAGCGGATGCGGACTATGTGTACATCTGCTATAACAACACGATTTACGGCTCCAAATTCCCTTATATTCCGGATACCGGAGATATTCCGCTGGTTGCGGATATGTCCTCCTGCATTCTCAGTGAGGAAGTGGATGTCAGCAGATTCGGCGTGATCTGGGCAGGTGCGCAGAAAAATGTCGCTCCGGCGGGTGTGACCATCGTCATCATCCGGGAAGACCTGATCGGATTCGCACCGGAGGATACGCCGGTTTACCTTGATTACAAAACCCACGCAGAGAAGGATTCCATGTACAACACTCCGCCGTGCTGGTCTATCTATGTGGCGGGAGAAGTGTTCAAGTATCTGCTGGAGAACGGCGGAGTAGCCGCAATGCACGAGAAGGACGTCAGAAAAGCAGAGAAACTCTATGCGGCCATCGATGCCAGCCCGATTTTCAGGGGGACCGTCAGAGAGAAGGATCGTTCCCTGATGAACGTTACCTTTGTTACCGGCGACAAAGACATGGATGCGGAGTTCATCGCGATGGCGAAGGAAAACGGTCTGATCAACCTGAAAGGACATCGCACGGTCGGCGGACTGCGGGCCAGCATCTACAATGCGATGCCTGAGGAAGGCGTGGACGCGCTGATTGCGCTGATGAAGAAATTCGAGGAATCGAAGAAATAAGAGCCACCCGTGGCAGACCAGATTAATTCTGACAGAAAGCGCTTCCGGAAGAGCCGGGAGCGTTTTTTCGCTGTTCTGTCGGTTGCTATTTCAGTGGCGGTATTGTAAAATAGGGAAAAATAAGCTTTTGTTCAATATGATACCGAAAAGGAGAGATGGGGCAGTGAATCAATACACCAGCCGGAGAGGCAGGATCGAAAGAATTTGTCTGGTTGTCATAATCGCGGCGGCGCTGCTTTTGTCTGCGGCAGAGCCCTCCGCGGCAAAAACAGAAAAAGTGGAGAAACCGACGGTTTACGCCGGCGGTGCGGTGGTATATTGTGAGAATACAGGAGAAACGATCTTCTCACAGAACGCGAAGCGGCAATACGATCCATACAGCATCACCAAACTGATGACGGCGCTGCTGGCCGTGCAGCATCTGCCGCTGGACAAGACCGTGACGGTCTCGGAGAAAGCGGCGGCTCAGGGTGAATCCACAATGGATCTGGTGAAGGGCGAGAAGGTCACGGTGGAACAGCTTTTGTACGGTGCGTTGCTGCTTTCCGGAAACGACGCGGCCTACGCTCTGGGGGAAGCTGTTTCGGGAAATATGACGGATTTCGTCAGACTGATGAACAAGACCGCCCGGAATATCGGCTGCAGAAGCACGCATTTCGAGAACGCCACAGGCATACAGTCGGCGGGACATTATACGACGGCGGCGGATTTCATGCAGATTACGAGGGTGGCGCTGTCCAACTCCACGATCCGCAAGGTGGCGGGAACCCGGGTCTACAGGATGGACGCGACGAACAAAAGCAAGGCGCGTACCATGAAAACTCACGTTCCGTTGGTGAACACGGAGAATTCCGGCGTTTACGCGGGAAAGACCGGGCTGTGGCAGACCGATGACTGCACACTTGCGGTGGGGTATGAGAAAAACGGACTGCAGCTGTTCATCGTACTGCTGAAGGACACGGAGGCTGAACGCACTAATGACCTGAAAAAGCTGATTCAGTATGCGGAAAACTCTGTTCAGGGAATACAGGTGGTGAAGGCCGGGAAGGAAACCGGCAAGGTCAGGATCCGGCACGGCGCGGTCACCCGTCTGCAGACTTATACCGCTGAGCGGGGATACGCCTATCTGCCGAAGGAGGGTTCCGAATCACTGATCAGCACGAAGACGGTGATGAAGAGCAATGTCCAGGCACCGGTAAAGGCGGGGCAGGTCGTCGGGTATTACAATATCTACGTTGGAGAAGATGTGGTAAACAAGGTTCCGCTGGTGGTACGGGAGTCGGTGGAAGAGGGCTGGTTCCCATCTTACATCGGAATTTCCAACAGAGCCAGTATGATTATCGGAGCGGTGCTGCTAGGGATAATCGCATTTCTGATCTGGGCTGCGTGTATGCGTGCCAGAGCCAGACGCCGCCGGAGAGAGCTGCACCGGCGCAGGGTTATGAGAATGGCGGAAGAGGAACTGAGAAGAGAACAGGAAAGGAACCGAAGAGACTGGAATATATAAAGAGACTGGAATACACAAATGTTTGACATCAGGGAAAATCTGAAAAAACTCCCGGACTCTCCGGGAGTTTATATGCATAAGGACAGACTGGGCCAGGTGATTTACGTCGGAAAGGCTGTTTCGCTGCGCAGCCGGGTGCGTCAGTATTTCCAGAAATCCTATCAGAGCACCAGCCCCAAGGTCCGGGCGCTGGCGGCGAACATCGCGGAGTTCGAGTATATTACCTGCTCCAGCGAGATGGAAGCGCTGATTCTGGAATGCAATCTGATCAAGAAGTACATGCCGAAATACAATGTACTTCTGCGGGATGACAAAACCTATCCGTACATCATGGTTACCACAGGAGAAAATTATCCCCGCGTGGTGAAGACGAGGCGCATTCGCAAAGACGGCAACCGGTATTTCGGACCGTACAGCGATGCGGGCGCGGTGAATGAGATCGTGGATCTGTTCAATTCCACCTATGCTTTGAAACGGTGTCCGGCGCAGAAGTTTCCGAAGAGCCACAGGCCGTGTCTGAATTACTTCATCGGTCAGTGCCGGGGGATGTGCTGCCCCGAGGAACATGCGGTGAACCGGGAAGAGTACATGAAGAACATCGATGAGATCATTCAGTTCCTGTCAGGAAAGGACAAACCGCTGCTCCGAAGACTGACAGACAGGATGCAGGCGGCCTCGAAAACCATGAACTATGAGGAGGCGGCCCGATGGAGGGACGCCATTCGCGCGGTGAAGGCCTTATCAGAGACGCAGCGCGTGACGATGATTACAGATAAGGATATGGATGTTGTTCTGGCAGTCAAGGACGAAGAGCGGTCTTTTGTTGTGCTGTTTCCGGTGCGGGACGGAAAACTCAGCGGCAGGGAGACCTTTCAGATTCAGACCGATGCGGAGGACACACGCAGAGATATGGTGGCAGAATTCATCAAGCAGTATTACAGCCAGTGGGCGGTGGTTCCGCCGGAGATCCTGATCGAGGAAGAACTGCCGGAGCATGCGCTGCTGGAGGAATTCCTGAGCAGAGAAGGGCGGCGGGTGCATCTCACGGTTCCCAAGCGGGGAGACAAAAGAGCGCTGCTGAATCTGACCCGCAGGGATGTTGCGGAGATGACCAAGACGCTGGCGGTCCGTGCGGAAACAAAGAGAGAACGGCAGGACGCGGTGCGGCGGGAGATGGATTCTGTCCTTGAGGCGGCGGGCAATCCGCGGCAGAACAGAAATGAACCGATCCGTGTTGAATCCTATGATATTTCCAACACCAACGGAGTTGACAGCGTCGGTGCGATGGTTGTCTTCAGCGGGATAGATAAGATACGGCGGGATTATCGGCGCTTCAAGGTGCGGACTGTGGAAGGACCGGATGACTACGGCAGTCTGCAGGAGGTTTTGTACAGGCGATACAAAAGAGCAGTAGACGGCGATCCGGGATTTATCCGCCTGCCGGATATCATCATGATGGACGGCGGACTGGGACAGGTCCATGCCGCCCAGACGGTTCTGAATGCCATGAAGCTGGATATCCCGGTGGTGGGGATGGCCAAGGACGATCACCACCGGACGAGGGCTCTGGTGTTCGGAGATGGTGACGAAATAGATCTGCGTCAGCATCCGGTGCTGTTCCGGTACGCCGGAACGATTCAGGAAGAGGTGCACCGTTTTGCCATCGACTATCACCATCAGCTGCATGGGAAAAATTCTATGCATTCGGCCTTGGATGACATTCCGGGAGTGGGTCCGAAACGGCGAAATGAGCTTTTGTACCACTTCAAAACCATCGACGCGATCCGCGGCGCGACGGAGGAGGAACTGCGCCGTGTTCCTTCAGTCACGGAGCAGGTTGCCAGAAACATCTATGAATATTTTCACTGAATTCTTGCGTCTGCCGCCGGAAAATGTTATAGTTAGAATGTATTCATATGCATAAATTTTGGAGGACACTGATATGGCTGAAAATAAAAAGAATAACACGCAGGCGCCGGAAGAGGAAGAGATGGAGGTCATCACTCTGGAGTTTGACGACGGTGAGAAGGCGGACTGCGAGATCATGGGAATCTTCGATTACAATGGTAAGGACTACGTGGCCCTGATTCCGGACGACGGAACGGACGATGTATGGATCTATGGATACGAAGAGGACGAGGAAGGCGCATTCGAACTCATCGATATTACTGATGACAAGCTGTTCGAGGCGGTTGCCAAGGAATTCGAATCCATTATGCAGGATCCGGAGGAAAGCGAGGAATAGGACGAGCTTCAACGTACAGAATGCACCCGCGATACGCAGGTGCATTCTGTTGTGTTGGAGAGTCTGATGCATGACCGTCATTTTCGCCTGCGGAATACCTGTCTCAGAAACAGCCAGGAAAAATATGTACAAAGGGCAAGTCCGCAGAATACATAGGAATCGTGATGGCCTCTGACAAGCAGACTTAGAAGCGCAAGATCAAAGACGACGAAACTGATCCCGAACCAGAATTCTTTTTTGTAAAACATAGAAAACTCCTTTAAATAATTTCAACTCAAGTATATCACAGATTGGAGCGAGAGAAAATGGAAAATTATGATATCGTTATCGTTGGTGCTGGTGCCAGTGGCGTATTTATGGCCTATGAACTGACGAAGCTTGATAATAATGCCCGGGTTCTGATGCTGGATCGCGGTGCGCCGCTGGAGAAACGAATCTGCCCGGTTAAGCTGGGGAAAACAAAGGTATGCGTAAAATGCGATCCCTGTCACATCATGAACGGTTACGGCGGTGCAGGAACGCTGTCCGACGGGAAATATAATCTGACGACGCAGTTCGGGGGAGAACTGCATCAGTACATCGGCGTGGAAAAGGCGATGGAACTGATGGAATACGTGGATGAAGTGCTCTGCTCCATGGGCGGCGAGGATGCCAGACTGTATTCCACCGCGAGTACGGATCTGAAGACGGAGTGTCTCAAATACGACCTTCATCTGCTGGAGGCCCGTGTGCGCCACCTGGGAACGGATCGCAACGTACGCATACTGGGGAAAATCTACGATTATATCCGGGACCGTGTCGATATGAAATTCTATACTGTGGTGGATTCCATCGAGCGGAACGGAGACGGGAGATTCCTGGTGACCACATCTTCCGGAGAGCAGTTTCTGGCAGAGGATGTGGTGCTGGCGACCGGACGCAGCGGTTCCGCCTGGATGGAGAGGATCTGCGACAATTTTCAGGTGCCTCAGAAGAAGAACCGGGTCGATATCGGCGTTCGAGTGGAGCTGCCTGCAGAGATATTCCGTCACATTACTGACGAAGTGTATGAGAGCAAAATCGTTTATCAAACGGAGAAATACAACGACCTTGTGAGAACCTTCTGCATGAATCCATACGGCGAGGTCGTTTCAGAGAACACCAACGGGATTGTCACGGTGAACGGGCACAGCTACGCAGATCCGTCGCTGCTCTCCGAAAACACAAACTTTGCGTTGCTGGTTTCAAATAAATTCACCGAGCCGTTCCGTGACAGCAACGAATACGGTCAGGCGATCGCCAGCCTCTCCAATATGCTGGGAGGAGGCGTTCTGATGCAGCGCTTCGGCGATCTGGTGAAGGGAAGGCGGAGCAGTGAGCGGCGCATGGAGAAATGCTTCACCCGGCCGACTCTCGCCGCGACGCCGGGAGATCTGAGTCTGGTGATGCCTAAGCGCCAGATGGACGATATCATCGAAATGATTTACGCGTTGGACAAAATCGCACCGGGCACGGCCAATGAGGATACACTTCTGTACGGAATCGAGGTTAAGTTCTACAATTCCAGAGTGGAGGTGGATGACCGTCTGATGACCAGGATTCCAAATCTCTATGCGCTTGGCGACGGCTCGGGTGTCACCCATTCTCTGTCCCAGGCATCTGCCTCCGGTGTTTATGTGGCCAGACTGCTGGCAGAAAAATATTCGCGGTCATAACGGATCCGTACTCCGGTTCCGGTGCGGAGCGCGGCAGGATCATCGCTTCCGCCTGTGCTGAATCAATTCCGTTCTGTTATGTGCAGAGTGCGGATATACCGGCCTGCCGTGCGGAACTGATCTGCGCGCGAGCCGGATTTTGTGAAGGAAGGGGAACACATGCATATACCTTCGCTGGTTATGGATCTGGCGATGATGCTCATCGTGGCAGGCATCGTCAGCATCATTTTCCGGAAACTGAATCTTCCCGTTATTCTGGGCTATATCCTGGCAGGCTTTATTACAAGCCCGTATTTTCCTCTGTTTTTCAATGTAGAGGATCAGGAAACCATCAGCACTCTCAGTGAACTGGGCGTGATCATCATCCTGTTTCACATCGGACTGGAATTTGACTTCCATAAACTGCTGAGTGTCGGGAGTACTGCGATCGTCACCGCTATTGTAAAGATGTCCGGCGTGCTCGCAGTGGGGTACTGCTTCGGAACGATGATCGGGCTGTCGCGGATGAACAGCGTCTTTCTGGGAGCGATGCTTTCCATCAGTTCTACGGTGGTGATTCGAAAGGCCTTCGATGAACTGGGCGTCGCCGGCGAAAAATACACGTCTCTCGTAATGGGCACGCTGATCATGGAGGATCTGTTCGGGGTGTTCATCATGGTGATTCTCTCATCTCTCGCGGTGAGGCAGAATACAGGAGGGACGGAGCTGATGATCCATCTGGGACTGATGGGATGCTATCTGGTGGTCTGGCTGCTGCTGGGAATTTTCCTGCTGCCGACGTTCCTGAACAAGATTATGACGCTGATGAACCGGGAGATGCTGGTGGTGCTGTCCCTGGGGATATGTTTCTGTATGGCACTGATCGCCAGGAGGCTCGGATTCTCTGTGGAGCTGGGCGCGTTTCTGGCGGGGTCGCTGTTTGCGGGAACAAAGCACGCTGAAGAGGTGGAGGAGTCCACCTCTGCGATAAAGGACATGTTTTCCGTCATCTTCTTCCTTTCTGTCGGAATGCTGGTGGATCCGTCTGTAATCGCTGAGCAGTGGACATCGATTCTCCCGATTGCAATTATCGCGATCCTGGCCAAACTGATATTCGCATCGCTGGGGATGGTTTTGTCCGGACAGAGCCTTGGAACGGCAATCCGAAGCGGATTCAGTCTGGCGCCCATCGGTGAATTCTCCTATATTATCGCATCACTGGGAATTTCTCTGGGAGTGATGGACAGTTATCTGTATCCGGTGATCGTGGCGGCTTCGGTTCTGACGACGCTGATTACGCCGGTGCTGATCCGGAGTTCCGGAAGGTTTACCGAGTTCCTGCGGGGACACCTGCCGGAAAAGGTCCTGGACAAGATGACGCAATATTCCTCCAGCGAGCAGGATAAAGAAGAGAAAATCCCCGACTGGGGCGTGTGGCTTCGTCAGTATTTTCAGAGTCTGCTGCTGTACGGGACGATAATGCTTGTCGCGGCTGTTGCCGGCGTTCATCTGGCTGCACCTGCATTGGAGAACCTGACAAATGGCATCTGGGCCGGTGTTATTTCCTGCGGGGGCATCTACATGGTCATCGCGCTGTTCCTGCGCCCGATGCTGAAGTTTCACGACAAAGTATTCACCCGTCTGTGGCTCGACAGCAAAGCCAACCGGCCGCCTATGGTTCTCCTGATCTGTATCAAGGTGATCCTCATCTCCGTCATTGTGTTCTACCCGATTCATCAGATGTTCGGTGCACACCGTTCGATTCTCTTCATCGCGTTCCTTGTGGCGATACTCGTTCTGAGCAAAACGGATTTCATTACCACTTCATATCTGGAGATGGAGACCCGGTTCCTTCGGAATCTGAATGAAAAGACCATTCACCGTCTCCAGCGGGAAAACGGTCAGCAGGAATGGCTGAATGAGGATATTAATATTTTCTCGTATTATGTTCCGGAGGATGCGCCGTATATCGGGAAACAGTTGAGTGAGCTGGAGTGGGGGAGACGTTATGACGTGCTGGTTGTAAAGATCCGCAGAGGCGAGCGGTCGATACTTCTGCCGCAGGGGAGTATGGAGGTGCAGGCGGGGGATAAGCTGTACGTTGTTGGAAATCTTGCAGCTGTCTGCAACCTGCACAAAGCACTGGCCATCGATCCTCCCAGGAGGATCCGCACGCTCAGGGCTTTCATGGAGACCGATTATCCTGACACGGAGAACGCGCTGGCATGTCTGGCCATTCAGGTGACTGGATGCGAGCCGTACTGCGGGCAGTCGATTATGAATACGCAGATTCTGAACAAGGGACACTGCATGATTCTGGGTATTCAGAAGAACGGCTATCCGGTGGTCATGCCGGATCCCCATCTGACGATCCGGAAGGACGACGTGATCTGGGTCATGGGTTCCAACAACAACGTGGGCCGCCTTGCTGCTTTCAGCGTCTGTTCGCTTTAAAGACTGAACCGCTGTGTCCTTTCCTCTGCACAAAGAAAACCCCGCGCGGGAGTCTTCCTTACGGAAGACGTCCCGGTGCGGGGATGATTTTTTGTTCGCCGGCCGGAAAACGGAGACGGCGTTTATTTCTCCTCGTAATCGTTGGTGAGATGGAAGTGGTCCAGAACGTACAGGAGCAGTCCCATGGCCATGCCTACGACGGTAGCCAGGCACATTCCGGTCAGTTTGACGGATCCGATCTGGATGTATGCGCCGGAAAGTCCGGTGATGAAGATGACCGAGGTAAGGGCAAGGTTGCGGGGGCGCGCGTAGTCGATTTTTTCATCTACCATGAGCCGGATGCCGGAGGCTGCGATCATGCCGTAAAGCAGGAAACTTACGCCGCCCATGACCGGTGCAGGGATGGTCTGAATCAGACCGGACGCCTTGCCGATAAAGGCCAGACAGATTGAGAACACCGCCGCGCCTCCGATGACCCAGACGCTGTAAACCTTTGTGATCGCCATGACGCCGATGTTCTCACCGTAGGTGGTGGTCGGAACGGAGCCGCAGAGACCGGACAGCGTCGTGGAGATTCCGTCTGAAAGCAGGGTGCTGTGGAGACCGGGGTCCTCCAGCAGATTTCTGCCGACGATTTCAGAGGTTACGACCTGATGGCCGATGTGTTCGGAAATCACCACGAGGGATGCGGGAATGATGATCAGAATCGCCTGCAGGCTGAATTTGGGATACAGGAAATTCGGGAGGGCGAGCCAGGAGGCCTGGGTGACGTTGGAGAAGTCCACGATGCCCACCGCGAGAGCCAGACAGTAACCGACGATGATGGAGATCAGTATGGCGATGGCCGCCGCAAAGCCGCGGAACAGAACCTGTCCGAAGACCGCCATCGCAAGAGTCACCAGAAAGACGGCGGCGAACTTCGGGTCAATGCTGAAATCCCCGGCGCCGTCCGGGGCAACGATCCCGCCGTTCTGAGCAGCGTTCTTCGCCAGCTCCAGACCGATCAGCGCCACAACAGGACCCATGGCGGCGGGGGGAAGGACGATGTCGATCCAGCGAACGCCGACGAATTTGATGATAACCGCGACGGCGATGAAAATCAGTCCGGTTATAACAAACCCGCCCAGGGCATATTGGTATCCAAGCTGAGGATTGTTAATGACCAGCAGAGCGGGAGAGATAAAGGCGAAACTGGAGCCGAGATATGCGGGAGATTTCCCCTTTGTGACAAAAATAAAGATAAGTGTGCCAACGCCGTTCATCAGCAATGCGATGGCAGGACTTATCCCGAGTAAGTATGGTACCAGCACGGACGCGCTGAACATGGCGAAGGTGTGCTGGATGCTGAGAGGAATGCCCCGCTTCAGAGGGACTCTTTCCTCCACCTGTATAATTTTGGAATCGTTCATAAATCCTCCGTTCTTTAATAGATTCTCACAGTATTTTTACACTCGAAGATATTATACTCATTGTGCTGATGTTCTGCAACGGTTATTTCACAGGATCGTCCGGAAATCGCAGACTTTTTTTCATGCCGCAGTGTCCGGCGATGGAGTTTGGGAAAACACAGCGGGCGTTTTCTATCTGAGCTTCCGGATCTGTCAGAGATGGACTGTAATGAGTGAGCCAGAGCTCTCCGGCCCCGCATGACGCGGCCAGAGCGGCGGCTTCGGGAAAGGTCATATGCCCCCACTCCTTCGCTTTGTCAAGCTTGGCGTTGTCGGGATAGATCCCCTCCAGCACCATGAGATCGGCGCCTCGGCCATAGTCGCGGATGGATTCCGTCGGGCGTGTGTCGGTTGCGTAGACGACCCGGATTCCGCGGCGGGGCGGACCCATGACCATCTCCGGCGTGATGATCCGCTGACCGATTTCAATAGACGAACCGTTCTGCAGATGAGACCATATCTTTACCGGGATTTTCAGCTCGCGAGCCTTCTGCGGGTCAAAGCGGCCGCTGCGCCCGACGTAGACAGAGTAGCCGAGGCAGGGAATCCTGTGTTTCACTGGAAAGGGAGTGATCCGCATCGGTCCGGCGCTGAGGAACTGCTCTGTTTCGCCGCTGATCTCGCTGAGCATGACATCGAAGGAAAGGTCCGGTGCGATCACCATCAGGCCCTGGAGTATCCGGTACAGTCCCGCCGGGCCGCAGATGGTCAGGGGCTCCGTCCGCTCACAGTTGTTCATGGAAAGCAGCAGTCCCGGAAGTCCGGCAACGTGGTCGGCGTGTACGTGGGTGATGCAGATGAGATCAATGGGCTTCAGATTGCACCCGGCCTCTGCCAGGGCAATCTGCGTGCCTTCACCGCAGTCGATCAGAACAGAATGACCTTCTGATCTGGCGTATAAACATGTGAGCCACCGGCCGGGAAGCGGTTTCATGCCTCCGGTGCCGGCCAGACATACATCCAGCATTGGAAAACCTCCAGTCAATCGGCAGTGTGACGAACAGACAACCGGCGCATACTGCAGTCTTTTGTGCGCCGTGATGCTGCGAAAAATCCTCTGTCAGCGCCCGCCAGGTCTGATGGAGACTTAGCGGGTATATCCTGATTATAGCATAAAAAAATTAAAAAAGGGCTTTAGGTTTACAATAATCTGTGATAGAATGGTTATAAAATCATATGCGATTGAAGCACTTTGGCTGAACGAAATGGGAAAAACAACAGGGGATAATTAAAGGAGTTTTACCAAATGAAAAAAAGAAGTGTAGTGTCGATCGTTCTATTTTTGTGTCTGGGAATGTTTTTTGTACTCCCGGAGACAGCGTCTGCCGCGACAAAAAATCTCGAAATGAGTCAGCTCTCTGTCACTGCGGCAACAACGACTTCTGTGAGCCTGTCCTGGAAGAAGGTCAACGGAGCCTACGGATACTATATTTACCGCGCCTCCTCCAAAAACGGCACATATCAGAAGGTCGCCGGTCTGAAGAAGGGAAAGATTGTCAAATATACGGATACGGGACTGTCGCCGTCCAAAACTTATTACTATAAAGCGAGGGTGAGATATTCAAAGAAATATTGTAAACCTGTAAAGGCTGCAACGAGGTCGGTATCGTTTACAGACGCGGAACCGGCGGTAACCGTGGCGGTTTATAAGTCGGGAAGCAGAGTGAAATGGAAGGCGGTGAGCGGCGCCACGAGCTACCGCGTTTACCGCGCGACCTCATCAGGAGGAAGCTATTCCAGGATCGGTACAACGAGCAGCTCCAAGCTGTATTACACCGATTACAGCGGCACCTCCGGAAAAACCTACTATTATAAAGTCAGAGCGGCGAAGTGGAAGAGCGGGAAATACACCTATTCCCGATATTGCTCCGCGGTGAAATTCAGAACAGTGTCACGGGTGTTTGTCGCCTGCGGACACGGAACCGATATTTTAGGCGCCTGGGACAGCGGCTGCACCTACAAAAACATGTCGGAAGCGGGTCTGATGTTGCCCATCACCAAATCAATGGTTAAATATCTGCGGGCGTCGGGAGTGTATGTATACACAGATGCGGACGCGAACAACAATAAGAACATGCTGGCCTGCGTCAAATGGGCGAACAAGAAACGGATCAGTGCCTATATGAGCATTCACTGTGACTGGCGTCTCGCGCCGACGGGAACTCTGCCCCTGTATAAGAGCAGTGCGGACAAAAAACTCGCACAGGCGCTGAACAAGGGCGTCCGTTCCAATGTCAGCATTGCGACCCGTGGTCTGAGCTATCGCTGGGATCTTTATGAACTGAGCGCGCCGAAGGCGCCGGCAGCCTGCATCTTTGAGACAGGGAGCATCAGTAAGGACTATAAGAAATTCAAGAAGCACGACGCCTACGGAAAGGGTCTGGCGAAGGGTATGTGCTCCTATCTGGGCGTGAAGTTCGCCGATTAGGAGCTGCGGCCCGCAGACGTAATCCGCCGATTCGCAGGTTTGTGTTGACTAATCCGGAAAAAGTATTATATTATTAATAAAACAAAACAAGCGGGAAGGTCCATTTCGGACCTTTCTTTCTTTAAGAGACAAAGTTAGTCATATCTAACTGTGCATTTGGAAAGGAGAAGAGATATGAACGTATTGGAAAAAATCGCATGGGGAGCGGGCGGACTGCTTCTGGGAACTGCTGGGAAAGCAATCTTGACCAGCCGGGATGCGAAGAAGGTTTACACGCACTGCACGGCTGCTGTGCTTCGTGGAAGAGACTGCATTATGGAAACAGGAGACGCGATTCGGGAGAACTGCGGTGACATTTACGCCGATGCCGAGGATATCAATCATGCCCGTTATGCCGATGCGGAGAAGCAAAAGGTACAGGAGGCTGAGGCGATTCTGGCCGCATATAAAGAGAAGGAAGCGGAAGCATAATGCAGTATCTGATACTTCACGAATCGAGACAGCGGTTGCGCCTGCACGTTCCGCGTCTGAACCTGACCCTCAGGGAGGCGGATATCCTAGAGGCTTATTTGAACAGTCTGAGCTTCGTGAAGAGCGCCCGCGTCCATGAGCGCACGGGTGATGCGATTGTGTTCTTTGTGAACAAAGGTGCAGGTCGGCCGGCGCTGCTGAAAGCGCTGGACAGATTTTCCTTTGTTGACGAGAGCATCGCTGCCCTCGCTCCGGAGCATTCTGTCCGGGCGATGAACCGCAGATATCAAGAGAAGATGACGGCGCTGATTCTGGGGAGGGTATTCCGGAGTCTGTTCTTTCCAAAGTCTCTGCAGATCGTGTGGACGGTCGGGAAGAGCGTCCGCTTTCTCGGTATGGGGCTGAAATCCCTGTTGCGGGGGAGGCTGGAGGTTTCGGTGCTGGACGCTGCGGCGATTGCGGCTTCCATGCTCCGGGGCGACTTCTCCACAGCGTCTTCTGTGATGTTTCTGCTGCAGACTGGAGACCTTCTGGAGGACTGGACTCACAGAAAATCTGTGAACGATCTTGCCAGCACCATGTCTCTGAAGGCTGACCGTGTATGGAAACGAACTGACGAAGGAGATGTGCTGACTGACGTGTCGGTAATTCGGCCCGGTGACAGAATCATTGTGCGGACATCAAACGTGATTCCGCTGGACGGAAGGGTTGTTGAGGGAGAAGCCTCTGTCAACCAGGCGTCCATGACGGGTGAGTCGGTTCCGGTGATCCGCAGACCCGGCGGATATGTCTATGCCGGCACCATAGTGGAGGAAGGCGGCTGTGTTATTGAAGTCACCAGAGCGACGGGTAGCGGACGATATGATCAGATCGTCAGGATGATTGAAGAGTCCGAGAAGTTGAAGTCCGGCACTGAGGAGAGGGCGTTCCATCTGGCGGATCGCCTGGTGCCGTATTCCCTCGGCGGAGCGGCGCTGACCTGGCTTCTGACGAGAAACATCGACAAAGCGGTTTCCTTCCTGATGGTGGATTTCTCCTGTGCACTGAAATTGTCCATGCCGCTTTCTGTGCTTTCGGCAATACGAGAGGCAGGGGAGCATGATATTTCCGTAAAAGGTGGAAAATTTCTGGAAGCTGTAGCGGAGGCGAAGACGATCGTCTTCGACAAAACCGGAACGCTGACACACGCGACTCCTTCGGTTGTCGATGTCGTGACCTTTGACGGTACGGATGCGACGGAGGATCTGCGGATCGCGGCCTGTCTGGAGGAGCATTATCCGCATTCGATTGCCAACGCCATCGTCAGATGTGCCGGAGAAAGGGGAATACGTCACGACGAGATGCACTCTAAGGTAGAGTATGTAGTGGCGCACGGGATTTCCAGCAGGCTGGAGGGCCATGAAAAAGCAGTCATCGGCAGCTATCATTTTGTCTTTGAAGATGAAGGCTGCGTGATTCCGGAAAACGAAACAGAGAAATTCCGCCGCCTTCCCACAGAGTATTCACATCTGTTCATGGCCATCGATGGGCGTCTGAAGGCCGCGATATGTATCTTTGACCCCCTGCGCGGGGAAGCGGCAGAGGTGGTGGATGCGTTTCACAAGCTCGGACTGAACAAAGTCTGTATGATGACTGGTGACAATGAGCATACGGCATCCGCAATTGCGAGAAAGCTGGATCTGGATGAATATCATGCGGAGGTGCTGCCGCGGGACAAGGCAGAATTCATTCAGAGGGAGCATGAAAAAGGGCGAAGGGTCATCATGATCGGAGACGGCGTCAACGACACGCCGGCGCTTTCGGAAGCGGACGCGGGAATCGCCGTCAGCGACGGGGCGGCTATCGCAAGAGAAATCGCGGACATAACAATTTCTTCCGACAGCCTGTGGCAGCTTGTGACCCTGCGGAAAATCAGCCGGGCCCTGATGAAACGCATCAATGAGAACTATCGGTTCATAATCGGATTCAACGCGAGCCTTATCGCATTCGGCGTGCTGGGAATATTGTCTCCGGCGACCTCCGCGCTGCTGCATAACGGTTCGACCCTCGTGACCGGAATCCGGAGCATGAGCAATCTGCTGAAGGAGGATGAAGATGAAAAAGCATAAATTTTTCGCGATGGCGACGATTATCTGCTTCTCTCTTACCGTTCTGACGGGATACAGGAAACAGTAGTCTGTCATCTCCTGCGATAAAATATATTGCAGAAAACGCATAAACAAAGTACATAACAAACGAGGCTGCCCGGAGGCAGCCTCGTCATCATGTCTGAGGAGTCATTTATTATGAGTTGATGTATGTTTGAGTAAGCTGATAAGAGAAATATGAGTCATTTCTCTTCAGCGAATGCTGCAGCATCGCTTTTATCTGTTCGCGTGGTTTCAGTCCTGGAACAGCGCCGTGGAGAGATATCTGTCTCCGGTGTCCGGCAGCAACACGACGATATTCTTGCCCTTTGCTTCAGGACGCTTTGCGATTTCAACGCCCGCCCATACTGCCGCGCCGGAGGAAATGCCGACCAGAACGCCTTCGTTTCTGCCTACCAGTTTGCCGGCTTCAAATGCGTCGTCGTTCTCGACGGTGATAATCTCGTCATAGACGCCGGTGTCCAGTACGTCAGGAACAAAGCCCGCGCCGATGCCCTGAATCTTGTGGCTTCCGGCTTTACCTTCCGACAGCACAGGGGAGGAGGCAGGTTCGACCGCGACGATTTTCACGTCCGGATTCTTTTCCTTCAGATATTTTCCGACACCGGTGAGAGTTCCGCCGGTACCTACGCCTGCGACAAAGTAATCGACTTTTCCGTCAGTATCTTCGTAGATCTCGGGACCTGTGGTTTCATAGTGCGCTTTCGGGTTCGCCGGATTGACGAACTGTCCGGGAATGAAGCTGTCGGGTGTTTCCGCGGCCAGCTCGTCGGCCTTGGCGATTGCGCCTTTCATTCCTTTCGCTCCCTCTGTGAGCACCAGCTCGGCACCGTATGCCTTCATGAGCTGACGTCTTTCGATGGACATGGTCTCCGGCATTACGATGATGATGCGATAGCCTCTCGCCGCGGCGACAGACGCGAGTCCGATTCCGGTGTTTCCGGATGTCGGTTCGATGATTACGCTGCCCGGCTTCAGTTTTCCGGAGGCTTCTGCGTCATCGATCATCGCTTTCGCGATACGGTCCTTGACGGAACCGGCCGGATTGAAGTATTCCAGCTTCGCCAGAAGTCTGGCGTCCAGTTTCAGTTCCTTTTCAGTGTTTGCAAGCTCAAGAAGCGGTGTTTTTCCGATCAGCTGATCGGCGGATGTGTAAATATTAGCCATTGTTTTCTCCTTTGTATTATCTACAGTATATGCCTATGTGTAAAAATGTTCTGTTTCGGTGCGGCATGTCTGCCGCATCCGGCCATCTGCCTGCGAAGGCAGGAAAGATTCAGTTCCATTCAGTTAAACGCTGCGACATCGGAAATACGCTTCCATGTTGCGGAACGGCATTCGATTCATTTTTTATTACCCACCTTTCCGATATGTTAATGTGATTATACTCTGCGTATATTGCTTTGTCAACAGGAAAATGAAAAAACCACAGATTTTTTTTGAGGTCTCTGCAGGTCGGATAAAGACCGCGGTTTCGGGATAAAACCGGCTCCGTCAATTTCCCGCCGAGGTTGACAGCCCGGCGCAGGCAAGGGTATAATTTATGGCATGTTCGACAGAGACGGCCGCATGTCCCGCGGCGTGTCTTCCGGACCGGAATATTAAGAGCAGCAGTTTAAGAGCAGGAGTATGGTATGAAAGCATTGATCGCGATGAGCGGCGGAGTGGATTCCAGTGTAGCCGCCTGGCTGATGAAGAACAAAGGATATGAATGCATTGGCGCTACGATGCGCCTTTTTGATAATGAAGAGGCGGGGATTTCCTGTGATCGGACCTGCTGTTCTCTGGACGACGCCGAGGACGCCCGTTATGTCTGTAATAATGTAGGAATTCGTCATTATGTGTTTAACTTCCGCGCGGATTTCCGAAAGCAGGTCATCGACCGGTTCATTCACTGTTATGAAGAGGGAGGAACGCCCAATCCGTGCATCGACTGCAACCGATTCCTGAAATTCGACCGTCTGTATGAGCGGGCGAAACTCCTGGACTGTGACGTGATCGTGACGGGGCATTACGCACAGATTGAGCGACGGGGAACTCGCTGGATACTGAAAAAGGCTGTTGATGAAAGCAAGGATCAGAGCTATGTCTTGTACACCATGACGCAGGATCAGCTGGCTCATACGCAGTTTCCCCTGGGCGGGCTTCATAAGACGCAGACCCGCGAAATCGCGGAGAGGCAGGGTTTTATCAATGCGAAGAAGCATGACAGTCAGGATATATGTTTTGTTCCGGACGGCGACTACAGCGCGGCGATCCGGCGCTTTACGGGAAAGGAATATCCTCCCGGAGATTTTGTGGACGTGCAGGGGAATGTTCTGGGCAGCCACAAAGGAATCATCAGTTATACCATCGGCCAGAGAAAGGGGCTGGGGCTGGCGTTGCCGGCGCCGATGTATGTGCTGGAGAAGAACGTGAGGGAAAACAAAGTGGTTCTCGGAAAAAATGAAGACCTGTTCCGGCGGGAACTGGAGGCAGAGGACTTCAACTGGATCGCATACGAAGAGCCGCCGGCGGAGCTTCATGTAAAAGCGCGGATCCGATATAATCAGAAGGAACAGCCGGCAGTCGTGACGCCTGTGGGAAAGGACCGGGTTCATCTCATGTTTGACGAGCCGCAGCGGGCGATTACCCCCGGACAGGCGGTGGTGCTCTATGACGGCGACGTGGTTGTCGGCGGCGGAACCATAATCTAGGGGGTGGTTTCTGTGGACGAACCGAAGAATGCGGAGCCGGTGAAACGGATATGCGCGGGACTGCTGGCCCATGTGGACGCCGGTAAGACTACCCTGTCGGAGGCGCTTCTTTACAAGGCGGGGGAACTCCGGAAGCCGGGAAGAGTGGATCACGGAGATTCCTTTCTGGATAGTGAACCGCTGGAGCGAAGCAGAGGGATTACGATTTTTTCCAAGCAGGCGCGGCTTTCCCGGAACGGGACGGACATCACACTGCTGGATACGCCGGGTCATGTGGATTTCGCGGCGGAAACGGAGCGGGCTCTGTCTGCGGTGGACTGCGGGATTCTGGTGATAAGCGCCAATGAGGGAGTGCAGCCGCACACCGAGACGCTGTGGAAGCTGCTGCGGAGATACAGGATCCCGGTATTTATCTTTGTAAACAAAATGGATCTTGCGATATACCGGAAGGAGGAGATCCTCGGGGAACTGCGGACCCGGCTGGGCGTCGGCTGCGTAGATTTCCGGATGCAGAGCCGGGAGGCGCTGGAGGATGCGCTGACGCTGAACAGCGAAGCGCTGACCGAGGCGATGCTCACAGAGGGGACGCTGTCGGATGAAGCAATTGCATCGGCTGTTTCCAGAAGGGAGATTTATCCCTGCTATTTCGGTTCTGCCCTGAAATGTGAGGGGATCGATGCGCTGCTGGACGGGTTGGTCAGATTCGCCCCGGCGCGCTCTGCGGGAGAAAAATTCGGCGCCAGGGTCTTCAAGGTTGCCAGAGATGAAAACGGAGAGCGGATTACCTTTGTGCGGATCACAGGCGGACGGCTGGCGGTCCGGGACACGATAGACGGCGGAAAAGTCCATCAGATCCGTCTCTATTCCGGTATGAAATACAGGACGGTGGAGCAGGCAGAGGCAGGTATGATCTGTGGACTGACCGGTCTGACCCTGACGAAAGCGGGCATGGGTCTGGGGGCGGAGGAGGACGCCAGAGAGGAAATTCTGGAACCGTTTCTGTCCTGTCATGTGAGGTTTCCGGGCGGCGTTGATGCGCACCGCGGACTGCAGGATTTCCGGCAGCTTGCGGAGGAGGATCCGAAGCTGGACGTCAGCTGGGACGAGGCTGCGGGAGCGGTTGCGATACGGATGATGGGACAGGTGCAGCTGGAGGTTCTGACGCATCTTGCAGAGGAGCGGTTCGGCTATCGCGTGGAGTTCGACTCCGGAAAAATTGTCTATAAAGAAACCATGATGCCGGAGGCGGAGACGGTGGAGGGAGTCGGACATTTTGAACCTCTGCACCACTACGCGGAAGTTCATCTGCTGCTGGAGCCCGGAGAGCGGGGGAGCGGCATGACGTTCCTCACGGACTGTCCGGAGGATGAGCTGGATCGGAACTGGCAGCGGCTGATTCTGACTCATCTGCGGGAACGGCAGCATCGCGGGGTTCTGATCGGCGCACCGGTGACGGATCTGAAGATTACCCTTGCGGCGGGGAAAAGTCACCAGAAGCACACCGAAGGCGGAGATTTTCGGGAGGCCACATACCGGGCGGTACGTCAGGGACTGATGCAGGCGGACTGCTGTCTGCTGGAACCCTGGTTTGAGTACAGGCTGGAGGTCCCCGCGGAAAATACAGGGAGAGCCATGGCGGATGTGAAGAGGATGCATGGAAGTTTTCAGGAGCCGGAGCGCGCCGGGGAAATGACGGTGCTCCGGGGGAAGGTACCCGTCTCTGAAATGAGTGAATATTCCCGGGAACTTCAGAGCTACACCGGAGGCAGAGGACGGCTGAACTGTATTTTGTCCGGGTACGAACGCTGTCACAATGAAAAAGAGATCATCGAAGCCGCGGGGTACTGTCCGGAGCGGGATGTGGAAAATACGGCGGATTCCGTGTTCTGCTTCCATGGAGGCAGTGAAATCGTAAGCTGGAGGGACGCACCGGCGCATATGCACCTTCCGCCTGTTCTGGCACAGAAAGCGGCAGGACAGGATGCGCAGGGTACAGCGGCGGAGCAGCTGAGAGTCATGGCGCGGGAATACAGCCGGAGGGCGGCCGACGACCGGGAACTGATGGCGATTTTTGAACGGACATATGGTCCGGTGAAACAGAATCCCCTGATCGCACCGGGGGCGACTCGCCGGAAAAGACCGGAGCGGACCGGGTTTGAACCGGTGCAGAAAGAGGTAAGAAAAGTAAAGACATCCGGAAACCGGAGACGGTTTGTTCTGGTAGACGGCTACAATCTGATTCACGCCTGGCCGGAGCTCGCGGAGCTGGCGAAAACAGATTTCGGCGCATCGCGCGACCGTCTGATCGAGATTCTCTGCAATTATCAGGGTTTCACACAGGCCCAGGTGATCGTGGTCTTCGACGCCTACCGGGTCAGGGGAGGAACCGGTTCCCGGGAGCGGGTGCGGAACATCGACGTGATTTATACAAAGGAAGCGGAAACCGCGGATATGTACATCGAGAGGGTGACGCATGAGATTGCGAAGGAAAATGACGTGCGGGTCGTCACTTCGGACGGCCTGGAGCAGATGATCATATTGGGACATGGCGCGACACGGACATCATCGAGGGAGTTTGTTGAGGAAATAAGACTCATCGATCAGGCAATCCGTGATGTCATGAACACTGTAAACTGAGAGACTGGAGGACGAAAATGCAAAAGGACAATTCATGGGAACTGTATTCGGACGCACAGATTGAAGAGTGCGATCGCTTCTGCGAGGGTTATATGGACTTTCTGAGCCGCTGCAAGACGGAGCGGGAATGTGTCAGGCAGATTGAGAAGGATCTTGCGGAGGCGGGCTACCGGCCGATGGACGAACTGATCCACCGCGGCGAAACGCTGAAGGCAGGGGACAAAGTCTACCGCGTCAATATGAATAAGGCGGTGGTGATGTTTCATATCGGGAATGAGCCCGTTGAAGAGGGAATGAACATTCTGGGCGCACATATTGATTCTCCGCGAATGGACGTCAAGCAGAATCCTTTGTACGAGGACGGCGGCTTCGCGTATCTGGACACGCATTATTACGGGGGAATCAAGAAATATCAGTGGGTGGCGCTTCCGCTGGCACTTCACGGAATTGTAGTCCGTAGGGACGGCAGTACCGTTGAAATTGCGGTGGGGGAGAAAGACAGCGATCCGGTGTTCTTTGTTTCTGATCTGCTGGTTCATCTGGCGCAGGAGCAGATGGAAAAAAAGGCGACGAAGGTGATCGAGGGCGAGGCCCTGGACATCATCGTTGGGAATCGCCCGCTGAAGCTGGAGGAAAAAAAGGACGATAAAGACAGCAGGAAAGAGAAGAAGGATCCGGTCAGGCAGGGAATTCTGAAGATCCTGAAGGATGAGTACCGCATCGATGAGGAGGATTTTGTCTCTGCGGAGCTGGAGGTTGTTCCGGCCGGAAAGGCGCGGGAAGCCGGTCTGGACCGAAGCATGATTCTCTCTTACGGACAGGACGATCGTGTCTGCGCATATACCTCTTATCAGGCTATGCTGCGGGTCCCGGAGGTGACGCGTACGGCCTGCTGCATCCTCGTGGACAAAGAAGAAATCGGCAGTGTCGGCGCCACCGGCATGCAGTCGAAGTTCTTTGAAAACACTGTGGCGGAACTGCTGGAACTCATGGGCGGCTATAATGAACTGACGCTGAAGAGATGCCTGGCAGCCAGCACCATGCTTTCCTCCGATGTCAGCAGTGCTTTCGATCCGACCTATGCATCAAGCTTTGATAAGAAGAACGTGGCGTATCTGGGCGGCGGTATGGTGTTCAATAAATTTACCGGTGCCCGCGGGAAATCAGGCTCCAACGACGCGAATGCTGAATACATCGCGCATCTGAGAGATATCTTCTTCCGGGAGAAGGTGAACTTCCAGACGGCGGAGCTCGGCCGTGTGGATCTGGGCGGCGGAGGAACTATAGCATACATTCTGGCTCTGTATGGAATGAATGTCATAGACAGCGGCGTCGCGGTGCTGAATATGCATGCACCCTGGGAAGCGACCAGCAAGGCGGACGTATATGAAACCCTGCGCGGATATATGGCCTTTCTCAGAAATGCGAAAAGGGTACAGGGGTGACGGACGATGATTCAGGATATTGCGCCCCTGACGTTTCATAATCAATATCGAAGACGGCTGCCGGGACCTCACGACCAGGTTCTGATCTATCAGGGAGAAAGTGTGGCGGTGCTCCGCGGCGGGAACGGGGAGCTGAGGCTCCCCTCACGCGGAGATCTGGGGAATGCGGCAGATGAGGATTTCCGCTATCTGTTTGACATCAGCGGAATAGGATATTTCCTGTATCTGGAGAAGATGCCCCGGGCGTATCGGAATTCTGTGGAAAGCGTCAGAAAACTCCGGCAGGAGAAGAACAAGGATATCTGCTATGCTGTCGCTACGGGTTTTCAGCTGTATGTATGGTATAGGGATAACCGCTACTGCGGGCGGTGCGGAAAAAGGACGGAGCATTCTCCGGATATGCGGATGCTGAAATGCCCTCACTGCGGAAATGAGATCTATCCTAAAATCGCGCCGGCGGTCATCGTGGGAGTGAAAGACGGGAACCGTCTGCTGCTGACCCGGTACGCCGGAAGAGCTTATAAAAGATACGCTCTCGTGGCGGGGTTCAACGAAATCGGAGAAACTCCGGAGGAGACCGTGCAGCGGGAGGTCATGGAAGAGGTTGGCCTGAAAGTCAGGAACATACGCTATTACAAAAGTCAGCCCTGGGGCGTTGACAGCGATCTGCTTCTGGGATATTTCTGCGATCTGGACGGGAGCGATCAGATACGTCTGGATCATGATGAGCTGGAGACCGGAGAATGGTTTGAACGTGAGGAAATTCCGGTGGAAGATGATGGGATCAGCCTCACCCGCGCAATGATACGGGCCTTTAAGGAAGGAGAAATCAAATGAAATACGATGTGATTATTATAGGAGCGGGAACAGCCGGAATGACGGCGGCCGTCTATGTGCAGCGAGCCGGACGGCATGCACTTGTTCTGGAGGGAAAAGGCTACGGCGGTCAGATCACCAACGCAGGAGAGGTGGAGAACTATCCCGGGATTCCGAGGATCAGCGGAATAGACTTCGGAAAATCGCTGTATGATCAGATGACGGCGATGGGAGCGGAGTTCCGTGTCGAGCGGGTGACATCTGTTACAAAGACAGGAGCGGGTTTTTCTGTGACTACCGGTGCGGGAAAATATGAGGCTTCGACTGTGATTCTTGCGACCGGGGCGAAAAACCGGACACTGGGAATCGACGGAGAGACGAAACTGACCGGATCGGGCGTTTCCTACTGCGCTACCTGCGATGGGAACTTCTTTCGAGGCAGAGATGTGGCAGTAGTCGGCGGCGGAAATACGGCACTGGATGATGCTGAAATTCTGTCCGGCATCGCCGGCAAGGTATACCTGGTGCATCGTCGGGATTCCTTTCGCGGCGCGGCTGCGACGGTGCAGCGCCTTGCGGCTCACGAAAATGTGGAGTTCGTTCTGGAGAGCGTGCCGGTGTCCGTAAACGGCGGATTCGCGGTGGAAAGTCTGACAGTAAAGAATGTGAGAACCGGGGAGGATCGCGTTCTGGAAGTTGCCGGCGTGTTTGTTGCCATTGGACAGGAGCCGGACAATCAGGCATTTTCCAATGTGGCAGAGCTTGATCGCGCGGGATATATTGTTGCCGGTGAGGACTGCATGACGAGGACGGCGGGACTGTTTGCCGCCGGAGACTGCAGAACCAAGAGCCTGCGTCAGCTGACGACTGCGGCCGCCGACGGATCGGTTGCCGGTGTGGCGGCGGTGGCCTATCTGAATGCGCTGTAGCTTTTGGCAACTTTCCGATGCTTTTTGCAGTTAAGCTGTGAATTTTTGTACTGGATATGATATAATGACTTTACCGACTATCATTTTTCATATCGCCGGAATTCCGGTGACAGAAAGAACCGGAGGAAGGGCACATGGAACCGAAATATAAGAGGGTACTGCTGAAAATCAGTGGAGAGGCGCTGGCCGGAGAGACGAGGACCGGCATTAACGAGGATATGACCAACAAGGTGGCCCGGGAGATTAAACAGCTGATCGATCTGGGCGTAGAAGTTGCAATCGTGGTCGGCGGAGGAAATTTCTGGCGGGGCCGTAGCAGCAAGGATATGAACCGGGAAACAGCTGACTATATCGGAATGCTGGCGACGGTGATGAACTCCCTGGCGCTGCAGGACGCTCTTCTGGCGCAGGATGTGCCGGCGAGAGTGCAGACCTCCATCGAGATGCGCAAGATCGCGGAACCGTATATCTGGCGCAGAGCTCTGAAGGAACTGGGAAGAGGCGAGGTCGTGATCTTCGGAGGAGGAATCGGAGAACCTCATTTCTCCACGGATACCGCGGCGGCTCTGCGGGCGGTGAACATCGGCGCAGACATGATTCTTCTGGCGAAGAACATCGATGCAGTGTATTCGGATGATCCGAAGACGAACCCTGACGCGGTGAAGTATACGGATCTTGCCATGAAGGATGTCATCGACAGGGGACTGAAGGTCATGGATCTGACGGCGGCTACGATTTGTATGGAAAATAATATGAGGATACAGGTTTTCGGCCTTGCGGAGGAAAACAGTATGGTTCGCGCAGTATGCGGCGAGAATATAGGCACTTTGATCAAATAGAGTTGGAGGTACGACAATGAGTCATTCACGGAAGAATATGGGCGAGAGAATTGAGAAAACCAAGTCCGTTCTGAAGGAGGAACTGAACACGGTAAGGGCGGGCAGAGCCAATCCTGCGCTGCTGGACAAAGTAATGGTGGAATATTACGGAACACCGACACCGCTGAAAAATCTCAGCAACATTTCAGTTCCCGAACCGCGGATCCTGATGATCACCCCCTTCGATCCCAAGTCTCTGGGTGATGTGGAAAGAGCGATTAATGCGGCGAATATCGGTATCACGCCGAACAACGACGGAAAGAACATCCGTCTGGAGGTTCCGCAGTTGACAGAAGAGAGAAGAAAGGAACTGACCAAGACCACCCGCAAGATGGGAGAGGATGCCAAGGTTGCCATCCGCAACCTGAGAAGAGAGGCTAATGATGCGCTCAAGAAGCAGCAGAAAGCCGGCGAAATCACTGAGGACGACCTGAAAGAGGAACTGGACGCGATTCAGAAACAGATCGATCAGGCGGTCAGCGATATCGACGAGATGGTCACGGCCAAGGATCGGGAGATCCTCGAGGTTTAAGTAACAAAAACTGGTTCGGTGTGGCTGCGGTTGCAGCCACATTGATTTATGTTGGAAGCGCCGCCCTGCGGCGGTGCTTTTCGGATATTGGAGAATAATGCTGGATTTAGACAGAATGCCGACCCACGTCGCAGTCATCATGGATGGCAACGGCAGATGGGCGAAAAGAAACAATGTGAGCCGGCTGAGCGGGCACAATGCCGGCATGAACGCCATGAAGGAAATCGTGCGCCGGGCTTCGGATCTGGGAATCCGCTATCTGACCGTATATGCCTTTTCCACGGAAAACTGGAAACGGTCAGAGGAGGAGGTTTCGGGGATATTCAGACTTCTGGTGAAGTTTGTCCGGCTGGATCTTGCGGAACTGGACGAAAAAAACGTCAGGGTCAGGGCTCTGGGGGATTACAGCGTAATTCCCGCGGCGGCGAAAAAAAGCCTGGAGGACACGCTGGAAACCACAAAGGACAACACGGGAATGCAGTTCAACATCGCACTGAACTACGGCAGCCGGAATGAGATCACCAGGGCGGTGAACAGCATCGTGCAGGATGTTCGGGAAGGTCGTCTTCAGGGAGAGGTTACAGAGGAAATGATCAGCCGACGTCTGTATACCGGAGAGGAATGCGGAAACGTTCCGGATCCGGATCTGATCATCCGCACCAGCGGGGAGGAGCGGCTTTCCAACTTCCTTTTGTGGCAGAGCGCCTACAGCGAATTCATCTTCACGGACACGCTGTGGCCGGATTTCACGCCGGAGGAGTTTGAAACACTGATTGAACGGTACCAGAGCCGTGACAGAAGATTTGGAGGACGAAAGTAATATGAAAACGAGAATCATATCCGGATTTTGCATGGTTCCGCTAGTGATCCTGGTGTATCTGGGAAGCTACTGGCTGGCCGCACTGTGCATCTTTATCGGTTTTGTCGGCGTGAGAGAATTCTACAACGGATTTCGAAACATGGACATCCATCCGTCTCTGCCTATTGCCGGTGTCGCGCTGTTCGTTCTGTATCTGATCAACGGACTCTGGCCGGGACAGCCGGTGCTGATCATGGGTTGGCTGACTGCGGTGATCATGGCGGGTTCCCTGTACATGTTCAATGTGGGGAAGAGGACGCCGGCGGACGCGATGGCAACGATCGTAGGAATTATCTATATCGAATTTTTCTCTTATCATTTTGTCCTGATCGATCAGAGCGGTCCTTATCAGATTATGGTATGGCTCTGCCTTCTCTGCGCTTTCGGATCTGATATCTTCGCGTATTTCACCGGGGTGTTCCTGGGAAAACACAAGATGACGCCGCATCTGAGCCCCAAGAAAACCTGGGAGGGTGCAGTCGGCGGCGTGATCGGAAGCGTTCTGGTCTGCGGGCTGTTCGGATATTTCCTGTGCCCGGAGTATCTGATCCATTGCCTGATCATCGGGCTTGTCGGCTCGCCGGTTTCCATGTGTGGAGATCTGACAGCTTCTGCATATAAGAGGAAGATGGGGATCAAGGACTACGGCAAACTGATCCCGGGGCATGGCGGCATAATGGACCGGTTTGACAGCGTCTTCTTTACGGCGCCGTTTGTGTATTACTATATTGCCATTGTAATGGTTCATTTTCAGCTGGGATAAGATGAAACAGGAGTGAGCGATGAAAAAGGTAACAATCCTGGGCAGCACCGGTTCCATCGGAACACAGGCGCTGTCGGTGATAGATGATAACCCCGGACGCTTTCAGGTCGAGGCGCTGACCTGCGGGCGCAATACAGAACTGTTCCGCCGGCAGATCGAACAGTATAAACCGAGGCTTGCCTGCTGTGAACGCCGGGAAGACGCGGCGGAGCTCGCCTGGGAATTTCCGGGAGTTTCCTTTGTTCACGGAGCAGAGGGACTGGAGGAGGCTGCGGTGTCGGACTGTGACATCCTGCTTAACGCCCTGATGGGGATGCGGGGCCTCGTTCCCACTTATCGGGCCATTGCCGCGGGTCATGACATTGCGCTGGCGAACAAAGAAACGCTGGTGGCCGGCGGAGCCGTCATAATGAACGCCGTGGAGGAAAACGGTGCAGCGATGCTTCCTGTGGACAGCGAGCACAGTGCGATTTTTCAGTGCCTCGAGGGAAACCGGGACAAGAAGATCCGCAGGATCCTGCTGACGGCTTCCGGGGGACCTTTCCGGGACTGGACCGCGGAGAAACTGGCGGATGTGACACCGGAGATGGCGCTACAGCATCCGAACTGGAGCATGGGACGGAAGATTACCATCGATTCTGCGACCATGATGAACAAAGGCCTGGAAATGATTGAAGCCATGTGGCTTTTCGGCGTGGGAATCGATAAGATTCAGGTGCTGATTCATCCGCAGAGCGTTATACACTCCGGCGTGGAATTCGCAGATCGTTCTGTTCTGACGCAGATGGGCGTTCCGGATATGAAGATCCCCATCAGTGTGGCGCTGGGATATCCGGACCGTCTGGAAACAAAAGGAGAAACTCTGGACTTCTTTGGAGCGGCTTCAGAGTTGACCTTCCGGCGGCCGAATCCCCGTGTGTTCCGCTGTCTTGATCTGGCGATTCAGGCTGCGCGGGCAGGCGGCAGCTGCCCGGTGGTGCTGAACGCCGCCAATGAGGTTCTTGTTCAGGCGTTTCTGGACCGCAGGATCGGATTTACCGATATCGCCGACGGTATCGAACGGATGCTGAATCGGCATGAACGGGTTGAGGAGCCTGAACTGGAGGAGATTCTGGAAATTGACGGGGAAACGAGAAGAGAAACAGAGAGTAGCATATGCTGACAATTATACTGGCAATTGTTTTATTCGTGCTTTTAATATTCCCGCATGAGTTGGGACATTTTGTCGCGGCGAAGGCGGTGGGCGTCCGCGTCAACGAGTTCGCCTTCGGCATGGGGCCTGCTTTGTACAAAAAACAGGGCCGGGAAACGCTGTATTCCATACGGGCGTTTCCTGTCGGCGGCTATTGCGCGATGGAAGGGGAGAATGAGGAATCAGACGAGGAAGACGCATTTGTCAACAAACCCGCATGGGCCAGAATTACCGTGCTCGTGGCGGGCTCGGCGATGAATGTGCTGATCGCGATTCTGGTTCTGTCCATAATGTTCGGCGTCATCGGTGCGGCGACGACAACCGTCGACCGGGTGCAGAAGGGAATGCCGGCGGCAAAGGCCGGCCTCTCCCGGGGAGACAGAATCGTTTCTGTAGACGGCAGGGAGATTCGGAAGTGGAGTGATCTTTCCACGTCACTGTCGGGGAGCGATGATACGCGCAGTATCACTGTGACGCGGAACGGAACTGAGAAAACGCTCTATGTCACGCCTGTGAAGCAGGACAGCCGGTATGTGATCGGTATTACGCCGATGGTGACACACAGTCCGCTACTCGCCGTCAGAAACGGAATCACGGGCTCCTGGTCGATGACCCGCAGTCTGTTCGGCGCACTGAAACAGCTGGCGACCGGTCACGTGAAGGCGGACGATCTTTCCGGTCCGGTCGGGATGGTTTCGCTGGTTCACCAGACGGAAAAGGCCGGTCTGATTAATTTCTTCTATCTGGTTGCGCTGATCAGTCTGAATCTGGCGATTTTCAATATGCTTCCGTTTCCTGCGCTGGACGGGGGACGGATCCTGTTCGTGATTATCCGGCTTTTTACCGGAAAAGCGATTACGGACCGGCAGGAAGCAGCGGTTCACGGTGCCGGGATGGCGCTTCTTCTGCTTCTGATGATCTTTGTTACATGGAATGATATTGAGAGGCTTCTGACATGAGTAAGCAGGTAATGGTGCGTGATGTCGCAGTGGGTGGCGGTGCACCGATTTCAATACAGTCAATGACGAATGCGGATTCCCGGGATGAAAAGGGAATCTGTGAGCAGGTGGCCCGCCTGACGGATGCAGGGTGTGATATCATACGCATCGCTGTGCCGGACCGGGAGGCGGCGGAGGTTTTTGCGAGAGTACGGCGGAAAACGGATAAACCGCTGGTTGCGGATATTCACTTCGACTACAGGCTGGCCATCGAGGCAATCCGGGCCGGAGCGGACAAGATTCGCATTAATCCGGGGAATATCGGAGACGACGACAGAGTAAGGAAAGTGGTGAAGGCGGCGAAATCGGCCGGGATACCCATCCGTGTCGGCGTAAATTCCGGCTCCCTGGAGAAGGATATTGTGAGGAAAAACGGTGGAGTGACGGCAGAGGGGCTTGCAGAAAGCGCTCTGAGGAACGTGAAACGTCTGGAAGATATGGATTTTGACGATATCGTTGTTTCCATGAAGGCCTCAGATGTCCGGATGAATTACGAAGCCCACAGAATTGCCGCTGCGAGGACGGAGCATCCTTTCCATATCGGAATCACGGAGGCGGGAACAGTGCGCCGCGGAAAGATCAAATCTGCGGCCGGAATCGGCGGTCTGCTTCTGGCGGGAATCGGAGATACAGTTCGTGTGTCACTGACCGCAGATCCTGTGGAGGAGGTTGTGTTCGCCAGAGAACTTCTGGAATCTCTGGGCATCCGGAAAAGCCGGTATGACCTGGTGTCCTGCCCGACCTGCGGGCGTACCGGGATTGATCTGGAAAGCCTTGCGGAAGAGGTTGACCGCAGGCTTTCAGCAATGGAAAATCTTCCGTCCGGTCTGAAGGTCGCAGTCATGGGCTGTGCGGTGAACGGTCCCGGAGAAGCGGCGGAGGCTGATTTCGGCTGCTGCGGCGGCGACGGGAAGGGCCTGATTATCGCAAAGGGAAAGGTAATCGCCACAGTCGCGGAGAATGAACTGGCAGAGGAACTGATCCGTGTGATCAGGGAAAACGGAGGGGTATGAACAGTTTATTTGAAAACAGCATCAACTGGGAGCGGTTCTCCGGTACAGACCGGGAGCAGATCCGGTGCGAGATCGAGGATGCTTTCGTCCATGGCGAGGACTATGGATTGAATGTTAGAATCGGTCTTAATTTTGTTATGTCCGCAGAGGAACAGAAAAAGGTGAAGGATCTGCTGGCGATGGCGGTACCGGATGCACTTTCGGTGAACGTATATTATGATTATGACTGGGAAAATCTGGCGACGGATCGGATGACCGCGCTTCGGGACCTGATTCCGATTCTGATCGAGCGGTGTGATTCCTCGATGACGAATGCAGTGAGGGCGGACAGCATCGAAATCGACGAGGACTGCATACGTATCGGCGCTCTGGGACGGATTGCGACGGATCACCTGAACAGCTGCGCTGCGAGAGAACTCGAGGGTGAAGTGCGCCGTGCGATGAATCGGCAGTACCGCGTTTTGTTCTATAATGACGAGGAGAGTTACGACGAGGCGGAGAAAGCTCTGGAACAGCACGCCAGGAGAGAAATGAAGGAGCACGCCGCAAGGTCGGAGAAAGCCGTGAAGGCAGTGAAATCCGCACCTGCGCCGAGAGCCTTTACACTTGAAAAGAAAACAGATCGGCGCAGGGGAGGCCGCATGCTTCTGACGAAAAATCTGGGCGGGACTGTGACGCCCCTGAAAGATCTTCAGGCTGATACCGGAAGAGTGACAGTGGCCGGTACGATTTTTCATGTGGATACAAGACCGGTCCGTAACGATAAATCGCTGATCATGCTGCTGGTCACAGACAAAGAATTCTCCGCCAAGCTGAAATTTTTCATAAAAAACGACGAATGGGAGGAGATCGGCAATAAACTGAAGGCGGGAACGTACATCACAGCAGCAGGAGAAACGGAGTGGAACCGGTGGGATCACAGTCTGGACGTGATGGTCCGGGCGATTGAGATCGGAGAGGCTCCGCGCAGACAGGACAATTACCCGGGAAAGAAGAGGGTGGAACTTCACGCGCATACCAAGATGAGCGATATGGACGGCCTTAATGATGTGGATAAACTGGTGAAGACGGCGGCTGACTGGGGACAGCCGGCGGTGGCGATCACTGATCACGGCGTGGTGCAGGGATATCCCGATGCGCTTAAAGCGGCGAACAATTGTACGGAAAACGGCAATCCGATCCGGGTCATCTTCGGTATGGAGGGATATGTTTTCGAGGACAGAAACCGGATCGACGAAGATGGAAACATCGACTACAAAGGAACCAAACAGGATCCTGTCCGCACCAGCCATATCATTCTTCTGGTGAAGACGCAGGCAGGAATGAAAAATATGTACAAGCTGGTTTCCACTTCTCATATTAATTATTTCTATCGCCGCCCGAGGCTTCCCAGGTCTGTGATTCAGAAGTATCGGGAGGGAATTATTCTCGGCTCTGCCTGTGAAGCGGGAGAGGTCTACCGGGCGGTCCGGGAGGGACTTCCGGAGGCAGAACTGGAGAAGATTGCGTCCTTCTATGATTATCTGGAGATCCAGCCGCTGATTAATGACAAGTTCATGATTTCCGACGATCGCTATCCGCAGGTCAGTGACTGGGAGGATCTGAGAAATATCAACCGCCGGATTGTCGCACTGGGTGAGAAACTGGGGAAACCTGTGGTAGCAACGACGGACGCCCACTACGATGAACCGGAATCGGCGATCTACAGGAATATCATTATGAAGGGTAAAGGCTTCAAGGATGCGGAAAACGGCGAGGGACTGTATCTGCGGACGACGGAGGAGATGCTGGAGGAATTCTCCTATCTCGGCGAGGAGAAGGCGTATGAAGTTGTAGTGGAGAACAGCAACCGTATCGCGGAAATGATCGACAGCGATATCCTTCCGGTGCCGAAGGAAAAGTGTCCGCCGAAAATCGAAGGGGCGGAGGAAACGCTTCGGACCACGTGTATGAGCCGCGCCCATGAAATCTATGGGGATCCGCTGCCCGAGCCGATTCAGGAGAGACTGGACACGGAACTGAATGCGATTATCAAAAACGGTTATGCGGTAATGTATGTGTCAGCGCAGATGCTGGTGAAAAAATCTCTGGAGGACGGTTATCTGGTAGGTTCCCGGGGATCAGTCGGCTCTTCCCTTGCGGCCACCATGGCGGGCATTACGGAGGTCAATCCGCTGAACCCCCATTATATCTGTCCGGAATGCAAGCATCTGGAGTGGGGAGATATGGATCTCTACGACTGCGGAATAGACATGCCGGAGAAGAACTGTCCGAAGTGCGGCACGGTTATGCGCAGAGACGGCTTCACCATCCCGTTCGCCACATTCCTGGGCTTCAAGGGAGACAAGGAACCGGATATCGACCTTAATTTTGCAAGTGAGTATCAGCCCAGAGCGCATCGGTACGTCGGAGAAATCTTCGGAGAGAAGAATGTTTTCAAGGCCGGAACCGTCGGAACCATCGCAGAGAAGACAGCGAAGGGCTTTGTCCGCAAATTCGCGGAAGAGACGAATAGGGAGATCACTGAGGTGGAAATCGATCGCCTCGCCGCCGGATGTGAAGGTGTCAAACGGACGACCGGACAGCATCCGGGAGGAATCGTCATCGTGCCGGACGACCGGGAAATCTATGAGTTCTGCCCGGTCCAGCGTCCGGCAAATGACTCGAAATCGGATATCACGACGACTCATTTTGACTACCATAAAATCGATCAGAATCTACTGAAGCTGGATATTCTTGGGCACAATATCCCTTCTATGATCCGTCAGCTTCAGGACATGACCGGCGTAGACCCTCTGAGTGTCGATCTGTCGGACCGGAAGGTCCTGTCTTTGTTCAACGGCACAGAGGCGCTTGATATTAAAGATCCGGACTATCGTTTCACCCACGGGAGTTATGCGATTCCGGAGTTCGGGACGTCTTTTGTCCGCCAGATGCTGGATGACGCCAAGCCGGACAAGTTCGCGGATCTTGTGCGGATCTCGGGATTTTCCCATGGTACCGATGTCTGGCTGAACAACGCACAGGACTACATCCGCCAGGGGGTGGCCACCATGCGCGAGGTGATCTCGACACGTGACGACATCATGAACTATCTGATTCTCAAGGGGATCGAGAACGAAACCTCGTTCAAAATAATGGAGGACGTGCGGAAGAACCGGCCGCTGAAACCGGAGCAGCTGAAGGTTATGAAGGAGCACGGTGTTCCGGACTGGTACATCGATTCCTGTATCAAGATTCAGTACATGTTCCCCCGGGCACATGCGGTGGCATATGTGATGATGTCCTTCCGTATGGCGTGGTATAAGGTGTATTATCCGCCGGAATTCTATGCCACAGTGTTTTCCAGTGATGTCACAAATTTTAATGCGGATGTTATTCTGCGGGGAAAACAGGCGGTGCTGGACCGGATGGATGAAATTGATAGAATGGGAAATAACGCATCGGCCAAGGAAAAGGATGAGAAACTGGTGCTGGAGATCGCCTATGAAATGTACGCCCGGGGCTACAAATTCCGGAACGCGCGTCTGGGCGCATCCAGAGCGCTGAAATTCTGGGTGGAGGACGGCGAGGTGCTGCTGCCCTACGCGGCCTTCAGCGGAGTGGGCGAGACAGCTGCCCGATCGCTGGCAGACGCTTATAAGGAAAAACCTTTCGACACCATTGAAGAGGCCATGAACAGGGCAAAGATTTCAAGAGCAGTTGTGGATGTGCTGAAGGAGCACGGAGTGTTCGGAGATCTGCCGGAGACTGATCAGCTCAGCTGGGCGCTGTAGGCCTGCGGGAAGTTTGAACAGGGTGAAACCGGCGCACCCGTTGTGCTGTTCTGCAGAAGTAAAGATGATATTATTTATGCATAAACTTTACGGAAACAGACAGGAGGGTGCATATGATGAAGAACAAAAGCGAAACAGGAAACACAGGAAGCAATAGAAGAATCGACGGCGATTATGTATGGTACATATCTTATGGAAGCAATATGTTTGAGAAAAGATTCGCCAGTTATATCGACGGCGGAGAATTCAGAGGGGGAGGAAGCCGGCATGAGGCATGTGAGGATAAGTCGGCTCCGCGCGCAGTTCGGGCCTGTGAGATACCCTATGACATGTATTTCAGAAATTCGTCCTGCTCCTGGGACGGCGGAGGCGTGTCGTTTCTGGATATCATGAAGCCCGGCCGGGCGAAGGGCGTGGCTTATCTGATTACCCGGAAACAGTTCAGTCATGTTGCCTGCCAGGAAAACGGAGGCTGCCCTCCGGAATTCAGCCGGGGATGGTATGATACGGTCGTGTCACTGGGCATCATGGACGGATATGAAGTGCTTACGATTACGAACGGAGAAACGGAGAATTACAATGTGCCGTCGGAGGCCTATCTTGAAACTCTCCGGGCGGGGCTTCGGGAGCATTTTCCCGAGATGACGGAAAAAGAAATCCGCGATTATCTGAGCCGCTGTATACGTTGACAGGGCGGCCGGTATATATGCCGCCGGGGTGCTCTGAAAATCAGTTATTTTCAATATTCTCGTGTAAAATGCGCGGGAATATTTTTATTAATGCGTGCTCAGCTATTGAATATGCTTGAAATATCAATAATACAAAGAATATATTTGACTTGACGAGAGATTGCCGATAAAATTTTATTCAGTGAGCTGCATTACCATGAGGCAATGCTGAATAAGTGTTTGTGGAGGAAGTACATATGGACAGCGAACAAAGAAATATCTGCGGCGGGCGCAGTTCCGCCTTCTTCATTGCTATATTGGCAGTGTTGTGCTTTTTTTTCATGAATGCCAGTAAACTGCCGGCGTATGCTGAAACAGGCCCTGAAGTAACTGTTCATACACAAAGTGAAATCAGGGAATACATAAGGAAAAACAATGCATATGCTGCGATACCAACCGCATTTGATGTCATGCCTGTAAAAAACACGAAACGGGGAGCCCTCAGTGATGCCGGAAAACGATCAGCGCTGGCAATGGTGAACGGCATGCGTTATGCGGCGGGGCTGGATGAAGTGACGCTGAGCGATGAGCAGGGGAATCTGGCTCAGGCAGCGGCCTTTGTCAGTTATTCCATTGGGGAGCTGACCCACACGCCGGCGGAGAACAGAAGCAAGCCCGCCTCTATGTCAGACACGGACTGGAATGACGGGGTACGGGGCTGCTGCTCTTCCAACCTGGCGTGCGGATACGGAAGCCTCAATACGGCTGTGCTTGCATGGAGCGATGACAGTGATGGATCGAATATTTCGAAGGTGGGACACCGCAGGTGGCTGTTGAATCCGTCGATGGGAACTGCGGGATTCGGAGCTGCGGACGGCTATTATGCGATGTATGCTGTGGATATGTCCGGGCGCGGAACGCAGACCGGAGTGGCCTGGCCGGCACGGAATATGCCGGTTGAGTATTTTCATGGAGACGAACCCTGGAGCATTTCTGTCGGACAGAGGGTTACAAAGGAAAATGTTGCAGTCACGCTGACACGTATTTCTGACGGGAAAGTATGGACCTTCAGGGGAACTGACGCATATGAGGCGTCGGATTCCGGAAAATATTTCAACGTCGATAATGATGAATATGGAAAACCCGGATGTATCATTTTCCGCCCGGACGGAGTTGAAGGATATAACGCCGGGGATCGGTACATGGTGGAGATTACCGGGGCGGCTGACGATACAATCAGATACAGCGTGACTTTTTTTGATGCTGTTGAAGAGACTGCCGTCAGTTCAGGTATGGCCGGAGCTTCAATGGCTTCGGATAATGATGCGGGAAGAGCAAACGGAGTGCCCGGTACAATGCTGACCACTGAAGATCTGGACGCGGCTGTCGCCGAAATCGGCTCCGACGAACTCAAAGGATCCCCGTATCATCTCCTGCAGTTTAAATCAACGTCTCAGAGCAGGCACTCTGTTAAGCTTTCCTGGAAAAAGATGAAAGGCGCGAAAAAATATATCATCTACGGAAACAGGTGCGGAAAAAAATACAGGTACAAAAAAATCGCTGTTGTATCAGGGTCAGACCTGAAGGTTAACTCTGCTGCGAAGAAAAAAATAAAGAAGGGCTCCTGGTACAAGTTCCTTGTTTTCGCAGCTGATCAGAATGATAATATCCTTGCGGCATCAAAAACTGTCCATGTGTGTACTGCAGGCGGAAAGTATACGAATGTCAAATCGCTGAAACTTGTCAGCGCGAAGAAAACTCAGACCGCTCTGAAGAAACTGAAGATCGGCAAAAAGTACAGACTTAAAATTCATCAGACCAGAGCCTCCGGAAAACGGAGACTGAAAACTCATCGAGGCCTTCGGTATGAATCATCTGATTCCGGCGTGGCTTCTGTCAGCAATAAGGGAGTGGTCAGGGGAAAACGTAAAGGAATCTGTCAGATCTATGTTTATGCACAGAACGGAGTACGGATTTCGGTGAAAGTGAAGGTCAGATAACCCGCTCCGGCACTTTGCGGGGACGGAACATGCAATTGCCGGAGCGCGGCTGTGCGTCATGCGGTATATATGCCGCTGGGTCGGCATCGCGCCGCTCAGCATGAATTTTGCTGTGCAGCGTCGCAAAATCAGTTATTTTCAGTATTTTCATTGACATGGACCGGGATTTGTGATAAGGTAAATGTGCTGGAATTTTATACTGGCAGGCAGCAAGAGTGGGCGAAACCCACTCTTTCAATTTTGTTAGAGGGAGTATCAATGGCAAAGGAATCGATGAAAGAGCTCGTCGGCCGGCTGACGGCAGACTTTCTGGCCGATCAGGGCCTGGAGCTGTATAATGTTGAATTTCGCAGGGAGGGCCATGACTGGTACCTGCGGGTCTATATCGATAAACTGCAGAAAGAGCAGGATGGGACGGACGTATATGTGAGTACAGACGACTGCGAGAAGGTCAGCCGTTACCTGTCCGACCGGCTGGATGAGGAAGATCCCATTCAGCAGAATTACATTCTTGAAGTCAGTTCTCCGGGGATGGACCGGCAGCTCTTCGAGAAGAAGGATTATGAACGCTTTGCGGGACGGATCGTCGATGTGAAGCTGTACAGGAATTTTGAGGGAAGCAAAGAATTTCAGGGCGTTCTGCTCGGCCTGAGGGACGGATGCGTTGCGATTCAGCCCGAAGACGGCGCAGAACTGTCGTTTCCGCTGGAGCAGGTGGCAAAGACCAGCCTTGCCGTGATCTTTTGAAATATTAATTGGAGGTAACCATAGATGAACAGAGAATTTATCGAGGCCATGGAGCAGCTCGAGAAGGAAAAACACATTTCCAAGGATGTCCTGCTGGAAACCATTGAGTCGGCGCTGGTCTCCGCATACAAAAAAAATTACGGAACGGCGCAGAACGTCCGCGTGGTCATTGATCCGGACGACGGTGAAATCGCGGTGCTGATGCGGAAGGATATCGTGGCGGAGGAGGATATCGAGGACGATATGATTCAGATGTCTCTCGAAGAGGCGCATGAAATCGACCCTCGCTATGAGATCGGCGACGCGATCGAGTTTGCCGTGACGCCCAGAGATTTCGGCCGTATCGCCGCACAGACCGCCAAACAGGTGGTGGTTCAGAGAATCCGCGAGGCGGAACGCGGCATGGTGTATGACGATTTCATCACCCGTCAGGGAGAAATCGTAACAGGAACCGTTCAGAGAAAGAGCGGCGAGACCATGTTTATCAATATCGGGCGTGCGGAGGGAATTCTTTCCGCGAACGAGCAGGTTCCCGGAGAACATTTCAAGGTACACCAGCGCCTGAAGGTCTATATCATGGATGTCAAGAAGACTACCAAAGGTCCGCAGGTATTCCTGTCCAGATCGCATCCGGGACTGGTGAAGATGCTGTTTGAACTGGAGGTTCCGGAGATCCAGGACGGTACAGTGGAAATCAGAGGAATTGCCAGGGAGGCCGGATCACGGACCAAGATGGCGGTTTATTCAGAGGATGAGAACGTCGATCCGGTAGGCGCCTGCGTCGGAACCAGGGGCAGCCGTGTTCAGTCCGTTGTGGACGAACTGAACGGTGAGAAGATCGACATCATTTTCTGGAGCGATTCTCCGGAGGAACTGATCGCCAATGTGCTGAGTCCGGCTACGGTGGAAGAAGTGATCATCGAGGACGAGGAAGAGAAGACGGCAACAGCGATCGTTCCCGATTATCAGCTTTCTCTGGCTATCGGCAAGCAGGGGCAGAACGTGCGTCTTGCTGCGAAAGTCAGCGGATGGAAAATAGACATCATGAGTCATACGCAGTATGAGGAGGCTCTTGCGGCTGCCGAGGCGGAATACGAGGAAGATCTGGAAGAGGCCGGGTACGATGAAGAGCCGGAAGAGGCCGGGTACGATGAGGAGTTCCCGCAGGAGGAATCACCGGAAGTGTCGGCGGCGGATTATGAGGAAGAACTTACGGAGGAAGAGCCGACTGAGATTTCGGAAGATGAAGAGCCGGAGGCTCCTGACGAGGAACCGGAGGATATCGCCGAACCGGCAGAGGAAGAAGCAGAAGACGCCGCAGAACCGGAGGAACCCGGAGATGCTGAAGACGCAGCGGCCGTAGAAGAGCCTGACGAAGAGGTGGGTGAAACGGTTGAGCAGAAAGAAGAGTAGCGACAGGAACAGAGTGCCCATGCGCCGATGCATCGGGTGCATGGAATCAAAGCCGAAGCAGGACCTGATCCGCATAGCTTTTTACGAAGGGGAGCTGAGCGTGGACCCGGGAGGAAAGGCGAAGGGCCGGGGGGTATACCTTTGTCGCAACAGAGAATGCGCTGCCCTGGCGAAAAAGAAAAACGCACTGCAGAGAAATTTCAAACAGAATTTTTCCGGCGAAACCATAGATCGGATTTTTGAGGAGCTGCTGAATGCTGAGCAATAAACTGTCCGGTTATCTGGGGTTTGCCACAAAGGCAGGCAGGCTGCAGACCGGATATAATACATGTCTGTCGCTGATTGAAAAGAGACGAGTCAGATTATTGATTGTTGCGGAAGATTCATCGATGAACACCGTGAAAAAAATGTCTCAGAAATGCAGGACGAATGGAACAGACGTAAGAATTTTCGGTACAAAGAAAGAATTATCAGGGATCACGGGCAGAGGCGAAAGCAGTGTGTTCGCCATTACAGACAGCAATTTCGCCAGCGTGATCCGACAGGAGATTGACCGCATACAATCAGAAAGAGAGGTGTTCTAATGACGAAAAAGGTATTTGAACTTGCCAGAGAGATGGGTGTCTCGAGCAAGGACCTTATCGGAAAGGCGGAGAGCCTCGGCATCGACGTGAAAAACCACATGAGTGCATTGTCGGATGCCGATATAGATAAGATAAAGAGCGGGGCCGGGAAGCCTGCCGCAAAGAGCACATCCAGCGGACGCAAGGTGCCGGTGGGCCGCCCGATCGTGGATGAAGA